>UMEO01030421.1_pt1 | contig 10686 bp, 10 predicted proteins | sample 1964781 | NCBI WGS metagenome assembly UMEO01 (sample SAMEA4836023, study PRJEB28245) | human gut metagenome | biome: gut microbiome; material: fecal sample | place: Denmark | collected 2008 | reverse complement strand
ATTCAAACAATTACCCTTTTTACCGCTTCTTTTCAGTCATAAATATTGCTTTCAAAATACTCATTCAAAATCCGCTCACCGAGACCTTACCCCTTGCAGATTTGTCATTTGCTATTTAATACAATTTCCCATCTCATACGCCTTTTTCAGTGCACTATGCCCTTTGATCGTTCCTGATTCGTTTACTCCTCCGGCAAATACGCTTCCTGAAAGATGCGCTCGATCAAAACAATCTATCCATCCTGTCAAACCACCGATCGCCCGATTCGGAACTTCCGGTTCATCTTCCGCAGCAGTTGTCAACATATAAATATCCGTAAATTTATAATCCGAATCATACAAGCTATTTGCTCTATCGATCATTGTCTTCATCTGTCCGCTCATTTCATAATAATAGATCGGTGTTGCAAATGCGATAACCTCTGCCTCATACATTTTTCGGGCAATCATATTCGCATCATCATCGATCACACAACGTCCCAGTTTATGGCACGCCATACACCCTTCACAAAACGCGATTGTTTTATCTTTTAAGGAAAGAAATTCCACTACATTACCGGCGTCCTCAGCCCCTGATGCAAATGCCTCTGCAAGTTTTTCCGAATTACTATTCTTTCTCAGACTCGTACTGATAACAAGAACTTTCTTACTCATAATCCGCCCTCCCAAACACCTAATACACTATCGGTACCGGTATTTCAATTTTCATTTTTTAAAGGTCTGTAGGAAATTCCCACAGACCTTCTATACACTATAATATGGTTAGATACTATTTTTACATCATACCCATTCCGCCTGCACCGCCTGCCGGCATAGCCGGTACATCTTCTTTAATCGTTGCCACAACAGATTCTGTTGTCAAAAGCGTGGATGCAACGCTCGTTGCATTCTGCAAAGCACTTCTTGTCACTTTAGCCGGATCCAGAATTCCTTTGCTTACCATATCAACATATTCTTCCGCATAAGCGTCAAATCCTACTCCCGGATCGGATTCTCTTACTTTATTTACAATCACAGCGCCCTCAAGTCCTGCATTAGCAGCAATCTGATGAAGCGGAGCTTCCAATGCTTTCAGAATGATCTTGGCTCCTGTCTTCTCATCACCTTCCAATTCCTCTGTCAATTTAGCCACTTCTTTTGAAGCATGGATATACGCAGAACCACCGCCTGCAATAATACCTTCTTCTACGGCCGCTCTTGTCGCATTCAGTGCATCTTCCATACGAAGCTTAGCTTCTTTCATCTCCGTTTCTGTTGCAGCGCCGACACGGATAACAGCTACACCGCCTGCAAGTTTTGCAAGTCTTTCCTGCAATTTTTCTTTATCAAACTCAGAAGTCGTCTCCTCGATCGCTTTCTTGATCTGTGCAATTCTGTCTTCAATCGCTTTTTTATCTCCGCATCCATCTACAATAACAGTATTTTCTTTCTGAACTTTTACAGATTTTGCACGGCCAAGCTGATCCATAGTTGTTTCCTTCAGATCAAATCCAAGTTCTTCTGAGATCACCTGTCCGCCTGTCAAAATTGCGATATCCTGAAGCATTTCTTTTCTTCTGTCTCCATAACCCGGAGCTTTTACTGCAACAACATTAAATGTTCCGCGAAGTTTATTTACGATTAATGTTGTGAGAGCCTCTCCTTCAATATCCTCTGCGATAATAAGAAGTCTTGCGCCGGACTGGACAATCTGCTCAAGCACCGGAAGAATATCCTGAATATTAGAAATCTTCTTATCTGTAATCAAAATATACGGATCATCAAGAATCGCTTCCATCTTTTCCATATCTGTTGCCATATATGCAGAAATATATCCTCGATCAAACTGCATTCCTTCTACAAGGTCTAATTCTGTCTGCATAGTTTTGGATTCTTCAATCGTGATGACTCCGTCATTCGATACTTTTTCCATCGCATCCGCAACCATCTGTCCGACTTCCTCATCGCCGGAAGAAACTGCCGCAACTCTCGCGATCTGTTCTTTTCCATTCACCTTGCTGCTCATAGCACGGATCGCTTCAACCGCGTTATCTGTTGCCTTTTTCATACCTTTTCTAAGAACGATCGGATTCGCTCCTGCTTCAAGGTTTTTCATTCCCTCATGTACCATTGCCTGCGCAAGCACTGTTGCCGTTGTTGTTCCATCTCCTGCCACATCGTTCGTCTTAGAAGCAACTTCTCTGATAAGCTGCGCTCCCATATTTTCAAATCCGTCTTCCAATTCGATCTCTTTTGCAATCGTCACACCATCGTTTGTAATAAGCGGCGCTCCGAAAGATTTGTCAAGAACGACATTTCTTCCTTTTGGTCCGAGTGTTACTTTTACTGTATCCGCTAACTGATTTACACCTTTTTCAAGGGCTGTTCTTGCTTCAGATCCGTATTTGATTTCCTTTGCCATCGTTAAACATCTCCTTATTCTTACCTGTGATCATCTGTCTTCTGACTATTTTTACTCTGTTACGATTGCGAGAATATCGCTCTGTTTTACGATAATGTACTCTTCTTTGTCCAGTTCCACGTCTGTTCCTGCGTATTTAGAGTAAATCACTTTATCTCCCACGTTTACCTGCATTACTACTTCTTTTCCATCTATATTTCCGCCCGGTCCTACAGCGATAACTTCTGCTTCCTGCGGTTTTTCTTTTGCCTGTCCCGGCAAAACAATACCGGATTTTGTCGTCTCTTCTGCTTCTAACTGTTTCAAAACAATTTTGTCACCCAACGGTACTAATTTCATTGTAATTCCTCCTTTAAATTTGCCTGTTAGCACTCATTTATTACGAGTGCTAAACTTCATGAATATAAAATAGCACTCTGTTTTCAATTTGTCAACACAGTTTATGAGGTTTTTATAGAAAAAATAACAACAATCACCGGAAGTTCCAAAACGCACATTATAGATCAATCAGCAGTTGACAATATTTCAGTAAGCCCGATCTTTGGCTCATCGCCCATAAAAAAGACGAAACGCATCTACGCACGTTTCGTCATTTTTCTGCCTTCATATACATTGTAAAAACCATTTTCAATCCGAAGCTTCAAAAACTTTCGGTCATCGCGACAATATCGTTCTTTCACAACCCCTGTGCAATACAAAAGTTCTGTCCTTGTCGAAATATAACATCTGTATTTAGCATCGAGTGAAATTACCGTCAATTCATCTTCTTTCAACTCAAGATAAATGTAATCTTCCTCCGGATCATATTTTTCAACCCTGCACTGCCTTGTCGCTTCATCAAAAATTCCATCTGCCGATATGATTTTTTCCATACGCAGATCTACGGGATTTCCTTCGTACATCGTTCTTCCTCCTGCCTGCCTCTATCTGACTTTCCGCTTTTTAAAAAACTACATACGTTCTTTTTTAATTTTCTCAAGTTCTTCAAAAATATAGTCGTTCAACACTTTTATATAGGTTCCCTTCATACCGGAAGAACGAGATTCAATTACTCCCGCACTTTCAAACTTACGCAGCGCATTCACAATAACCGAACGTGTAATGCCTACTCTGTCAGCTACTTTACTTGCGACAAGAATACCTTCCGTTCCGCCGAGCTCATCAAAAATGTGAATAATCGCTTCTAACTCCGAAAATGACAGTGTACTGATCGCCGATTGCACGATATGTTCTTTTCTTGTTTCTTCCGCACTTTCTTCATTTACAGAACGAAGCATCTCCAAACCGACAACAGCAGTTCCGTATTCGCTCAAAATAATGTCGTCTATCGAATACGTCTTATCTTGCTTATAAATAAATAATGTTCCAAGCCTCTCTCCCGCAATATCAATCGGAGTTACGATTGCCTGGCACCCCTGCACCGCCTCTGCTGAAAATCCAAGTGTCTCCAGATTCACATTTTCTTTTGTAGAAAGAATGCTTAAAAGTCTTTCATTTAACATCTGATCGATATGAGATCCGACAGCCTCTGTGATCAATTCACTGATTTCCTGAACATCCGGGCTTTTACTTACGCCGAGAATCTTCCCCTTTCTGCTTACCACAAGAACATTTGAATCAAGAATTTCGGTCAATACCGCACAAATATCATTAAATACGACCTTACTTGAATTATTGTTATGAAGCAATTTATTAATTTTTCTTGTTTTGTCTAACAGTTGTACGCTCATTATTTCCTCCGTTTGCTTCTTACAAGCCAATAATTGTATACACAAATCCAGATAAATATATAGATAATAATATGCTATCACACAATTTTTCTGATTTCAATACATTTCCGCAGTTTTATTTCTTATTTTTTATTTTTTTTATTTATAATCCGAATGCCTCTGTTTTTGTTTGGTTTCCACTCTATTTCCCGATTGTTTTTACATATCCGCATTTTTCATCTGCACATACGAGTTTATTTCCTTTTTCCAACATGTAACCGCCGCAGTCAGGACACTTTTCTTTCGACGGCTTCTGCCACGACATGAAATCACACTCCGGATTATTTTCACATCCGTAATATTTTCTGCCTTTCTTTGTCTTACGAATCACAACGTCCTTTCCGCATACCGGACAAGGTACGCCTATCTTTTCAAGGTATGGTTTCGTATTTCTGCATTCCGGAAACCCGGGGCATGCCAAAAATTTTCCATGAGGCCCATACTTGATTACCATGTTTCTTCCACATTCTTCGCAGATCACATCTGTCACTTCATCTTCGATCTTGACACTTTCAAGCTCGATCTCCGCACGTTTTACCGCCTCATCCAGATCCGGATAAAAATTACGGATCACATCTTTCCATGCAACCTTTCCTTCCTCAACCATATCTAAAAGGCCTTCCATATTTGCCGTGAAATTTGCATCCACAATACTTGGGAAAGATTGTTTCATAATATTGTTCACCACTTCCCCAATTTCCGTCAAATATAAATTTTTCGCCTCTTTTGTCACATATCTGCGCCCAAGTATGATTGAAATCGTAGGGGCATACGTACTCGGACGCCCGATTCCAAGTTCCTCCAACGCCTTTACAAGACTGGCTTCTGTATAATGCGCCGGCGGCTGTGTAAAATGCTGTTTTGTATCAAAATCTTCTCTTGTAAATACAGAATCCATACTTAAGTGTCCTACAAGAACATTACTTTCCTCTTTTTCTTCATCAGCTTCTGTATAGACAGATCTAAACCCGTCAAATACACATCTTGATGTCGAAACCGAAAAACGATACTGCCCGGCTGCAATCTTAACCGAAGTAGATTCATATTGCGCCGGCATCATACGGCTTGCCGCAAAACGTTTCCATATCAGTTGATACAAACGGAACTGATCTCTTGTGAGAGATTCTTTGATCGAAGCCGGAGTTCTGCTGATATCCGTCGGACGGATCGCCTCATGTGCATCCTGTATTTTCTTTCCTTCCGCCTGCTTCGTCTGCCCCGCCGCAATATACTTTTCTCCGTAAACAGAAGCGATATATTCTCTTGCCGATGCGTCCGCTTCGTCTGCGATTCGAGTAGAATCCGTACGAAGATAAGTGATGACACCGACTGTTCCGCCGCCTTTAATATCAACACCTTCATAAAGCTGCTGCGCAATGCGCATCGTCTTTTGAGTTCCGAAATTCAGAGCCTTCGCCGCTTCCTGCTGCAGTGTACTCGTAGTAAACGGAAGAGGAGCTTTTCTGAACCGCTCGCTCGTTTTTATATCTGAAACTTTGAATTCTGCATTCTCGATCTTTTTGACAATCTCATTTAATTCCTGCTCTGATCTGATCGTCATTTTTTTCTGATCTGTTCCGTAAAACTTTGCTGTAAGAGGGCGCTTTTCCCCTTTTATCTTCAAAATCACGTCAAGTGTCCAATACTCTTCCGGAATAAACGCATTAATCTCCTCTTCTCTGTCTGCCACAAGACGAAGCGCTACCGACTGCACACGCCCCGCGCTCAGTCCGCGTTTTACTTTTGCCCAAAGAAGCGGGCTGATCCGGTATCCGACCATACGATCCAGAACGCGGCGTGCCTGCTGCGCATCAACTAAATTCATATCAATATCCCGCGGAGCTTTCAAGGATGCCTTCACTGCATTTTTTGTAATCTCATTAAAGGTAATCCTACGCATCTTCTTTTCATCTAATTTCAGCGCAGTCGCAAGATGCCACGAAATCGCCTCTCCTTCACGGTCAGGGTCAGTTGCCAGAAATACTTTGTCCGACTTCTTCGCCTCTTTCCGCAAAGCCGCAAGAATATCGCCTTTTCCCCTTATTGTAATGTATTTTGGTTCGTAATCGTGTTCTACATCGATTCCAAGTGAACTTTTCGGAAGATCCCGTACATGTCCCTGAGAAGCCGCAACTGTATAATTGCTGCCCAAAAACTTTTTGATCGTTTTCACTTTCGCAGGAGACTCCACGATAACAAGATAATGTGCCATAAAAAATTACTCCTCCATCTGAGCGGTATGTGCCCATTTTTAACCCAAAGCTGTTTTTATGATTTTCAAACTCAAATCAAACTGCAGGAAAATTCATTTTAAACAATAATATAATGATTTTTTGATATTTCCCGTATGTACCCGCGCAATTCCAAAGAAACCAATATTTCCATCACCTGACGTACTTCCAGTTTTGTTTCTTTCAAAATTTCTTCCACGCTCTTTGGGTACAAACCGAGACAACTATACAACAATTCCTCTTGAGTTTCAAGCATTTTTTTATTTTTACCTTCTTTCTCTGTTTTTTTACCTGATAATCCCAATTCTTCCAAAAACATTTCCGGTGAAAGTAAAATTCCCGCTCCCTGACGGATCAATTCATTACATCCGATACTCATCCGGCTATTTACAGGACCCGGAAGCGCATACACTTCTCTCCCTTGTTCTAATGCCAGATCGACTGTAATAAGCGAGCCGCTCTTCTCTCCCGCTTCCATAACAAGCACAACATCTGACAATCCGCTTATAATTCTGTTCCGAGCCGGAAAGTTTTGAGGAAACGGAGGCGTTCCAGGCGGCATCTCGGAAATAATTCCACCTCCTTGTTCCAATATATCTACATAAAGCCCGATATGCTCCCTCGGGTAACAAACGTCTACGCCACACCCCAATACCGCGAATGTTTTACCATTTCCAAGAAGCGCCCCTCTGTGACCCATTCCATCTACGCCGCGAGCCATTCCACTTATAATCTGCACCCCATGTTCTGCCAAAACTTTTCCAAAATCAACTGCATATTTTTCACCATAAGGAGTACATCTCCTCGCTCCCACGAGAGCCGCCTTTTTCGCAGCTTTATCCGGAAGGCTGCCTTTTACATAAAGTGCATAAGGATAATCCGAAATCCGTTTTAATTTTTCCGGATATTCATCCGTAAAATGCGGAATAAAACGAATTCCTTTTTCACACAGACTTTCATACTCTTTTTCCGGATCCTGCCGTTTTGCCTTCAAAATTTTATCTTGCTCTGATTCGTTTAAAAATTCTATTTTTTTCAGCTGTGTTTCTTCTATATAATAAATCGCTTCTGCTGTTTTCATGCATTGACGCAGGCGGATTTTTTTTCGCAAATTTATTCCCTGTATTTTAGCAAACCAATATTCGTACTTCATACATTCTCCTTTTATTTCATACTTTATTTATCTATTCACATTTCACATTACTTCGCCTCGACCGTTCTCTTCACTTCCGTTTTCATTTTATCCTCCTATACAGTATATTTCCTGTTATCCATTCTATATCCAAGCGCTTCTTGCAAGTGCTTTACTTTGATCGCATCACTTTCTTCTAAATCTGCAATCGTTCGCGCTGTTTTCAAAATCCTGCTATATCCCCGGGCCGTCAAATTCATAACCGAAAAGGCCTGCTCCATCACCTTTTTTTCTTTTGTTCCCAACTTGCAATACTTATTTAAAGCATCCCCTTCCAACATTGCATTTGTTAAATTTCCTGTTTCCTTATATCGTATTCTTTGCATCTCTCTGACCCGGCAAATTCTTTTTCGTATTTCTTTTGAACTTTCGCCTTTCTGCTCATCTGATAAATGCTCATATTTTACTTGAGAAGCTTCCACACATAGATCGATCCTATCCAGAAAAGGACGGCTGATACGATTCTGATACGCTTGGATCTGCAAAGGTGTACATGTACAATTTGCATTCGGAAAACATCCACACGGACACGGATTCATAGCTGCCACAAGCATAAAATTTGCCGGGAATGTATAATTTCCGTATGTTCGCGACAGATTCACATACCGCTCTTCCAATGGTTGTCGAAGCACTTCCAACGTATCTCTGCGAAATTCAGGGAGTTCATCAAGAAATAAAACGCCTTTATGAGCAAGGCTGATTTCTCCGGGATGCGGAATCGTTCCTCCTCCGATCAAAGCAGCTTTTGTTGCCGTATGATGCACTTCACGAAACGGACGGTCTACAATCAGCGGGGTTTTCTCATCAACTAACCCTAATACACTGTATATTTTTGTAATCTCCAAACTTTCTCGCAAATCAAGCGGCGGCAATATCCCGGCAATACATTTTGCCGTCATTGACTTTCCACTGCCCGGCGGACCGATAAGAAGAAGATTGTGCCCTCCTGCAACTGCGATTTCCGCTGCTCTTTTTACAAATTCCTGACCTTTCATATCTGCAAAATCAGGAAATTTCGTTTCTTTTTGAACTGTTTTTCTCAAATTCCCACAATCCGTTATCTCTTTATTTTGTATCTTCTTTCTCTTTCTTCTGTTTTGCATTGCCTCAACCGCTTCCTGCAAAGTCGCAGCTCCTACAATTTCCATTTCACTGACAAGCGACGCTTCCGTTACATTTTCAGACGGAACAATACACTTTCTCACCCCTTTTTCTTTCGCTTCCATTACGATCGGCAAAACTCCAGACACTTTCTTCACACTTCCTCCAAGACTGAGTTCTCCGATAATCAGACAGTCTTTCTCCGGCTTTTCAATCTGTCCTAATGCAGTCAATATCGCCGCGGCGATCGGCAGGTCAAAAGACGCGCCGTGCTTTCGCATTGTAGCCGGTGATAAATTCACAACAGTCCGCTTTGCCGGATACTCAAATCCCGAATTTTTAATTGCAGTTCTCACCCTTTCTCCCGCTTCTTTTACTTCCGATGACAAATACCCCACCATATGGAATACCGGCAGGCCGTTCGATATATCTGCCTCTACATGAATAAACGCCACCTCAAGACCTTCAATCACCGCAGATAAAATTGTACTGAAACTCATTTGCACTCCTTTCTATGAGCTTCCTGTTCTCCTTTGTTAAAATAACAAGATCTTCTATCGTTTATACTGTTGATTTATACACTATTTATTATAGAAGAAACACCACTTAAAATAATTGAATTCCAACCGATCCGGTCAGACACCTCTTTCAGAGGTCAGATTGCCGAAGATGAATTTCTTCGGGAATGTAGATTTATGATAATTCATAAAAAAATGAGCGTCAAGAAAAAAATGAAAATTTCACGAAATGACAGAATTTATTTCCCAGTTTACAGATGGAAAAGCACAAACAACATGTCTTTTACATAGACTATATCAAATGTGCTAAGAGGTGTTATCTTGAAATCATTTCCAAATCCGCTCACGCCGTCGGAAGAAAAATATTATATCCGAAAATACACAGAAGGTGACCTCGAGGCAAAACACATCCTGATCGAACGCAATCTAAGACTTGTCGCACATGTAATCAAAAAATATCAAAATTCCGAAGAAGATCCCGAAGACCTGATCTCTATCGGCACAATCGGACTGATCAAAGCCGTTGTCACTTTTAATCCTGACAAAGGAAACCGCCTCGCCGCCTATGCTTCCAGATGCATAGAAAAAGCGACCCCACCGCTTTGGCTTCACTTGTGAAAAAAGAGGTAAAGGACACACCTTTTTCTTCATGGAAAGTCTATCGCCAGTTTTCCAAACAACTTTCACTGCTTTATAAAGAAGAACATGGCAGACTGACTTATAAAGTCCAATATATCCTCACTATTCCTTTCAAAATCCCCTCATGGCTTCCCGCACATGAAAAATATCTTCTTGTATATTCCTCTCCCGATTGTTTAGAGAAAACCTCTCAAAAGATACGGTATTTTCGCCATAAAAACTGTATGTACGCAAAAGACGTAGCAAAATATCTCGGTATGGACAGAACAAATTACGGTCACTACGAAGAAGTTGGCTATGAATACTGCCCACTTTCTATATTAGAAAAACTTGCTACACTCTACAACATCCCCGTTACCGACCTTATGGACGACTATCATCTTTTTCTCTATAACGGACAAGGAAACAGGGTACTGCAATATCGGAAAAATCTACATTTAACCCAGCAGGAAATGGCAGACAAGTTAGGAGTCAATCGGACAACAGTTCGGCTTTGGGAAAAAGAATTTCACCGCATGACAAGACCGACTTACGAGGCTCTCTTTATCCAAAAAATTCTCGAATGAGTTTCTTCTATAATAAGGCTTGGTTATTAGCGGTACTTCGGGAGAAAATTTCTGCTTGTCCTCTCCTTGCGTTTTCCTGTCTTTCCAAAGGGGGCTTAGAAAAAAGTTCTCAAAGGCTTCTAAGTGGCTATTACGGTCTGTCAGAGGTAAAAAAGAAGTTTCTTCCCAGCGAAAAAGGCAGCCACGTTCTTGTGACTGCCCCTTTCCCTATTTTATCATCTTCTCAATGCCCTCTATGATTGCAACTTTTTCTTCCGTTGACAAATCAA
>UMEO01019314.1_pt1 | contig 10695 bp, 10 predicted proteins | sample 1964781 | NCBI WGS metagenome assembly UMEO01 (sample SAMEA4836023, study PRJEB28245) | human gut metagenome | biome: gut microbiome; material: fecal sample | place: Denmark | collected 2008 | reverse complement strand
CGCCCCGCCAGGATGGCGATGCGGGGCAATTCATATATTCGCAAGAAGGCACCGCAGGCCCTATAGTGTTTGGTGAACATTATCGTTCAATTTTGAAACACTTGAGATGCCGGGGCCCAGATGGGACCGCGGCTGGAGACGGGGCGAACCATGGACAGCGATGCCAAGCTGCAGATTCTGATCGAGGCGTTGTCCGCAGCCGGAGTATCGGTGCTGGCAATCGACGAGCGCGGTGGTGTTGTGATCTCGACTATGAGTGACGCTGCGCTCGAGCAGGATATCGCCGCTTTTGTTTCCGAGCGTCTCGCTCGCGTGGGCGATGGAGCGCGCCTGGTGATGGGACGCGAGGGCGTGCGGTTGAGCTTGACGGTGCGACCGACGGCCGAGGAGCACGGAGCGCTTTGGGTGGTCGTGGCGCATGAGGTGCGCGCCGCCGCGGCGCATGCGGGCATCGAGTGGCTCAATGCCGACGAAGTCGAGGCTCGCTACGAGTCGAGCACGTACGGTATCGTCGAAGACGCGGCGGCGGTCGCTGCCCCCGTACGGGAGAGTTACGCACGCGGGGTGCCCCTTATGCTCGAGGGTGAACTGGGCGCGGGGCAGGATCAGATTGCAAAGCGCCTGTACCTGGATGGACCCTATGCCGATCAGCCCTTTGTGTCCGTTGCGCTCGATGAGCTAACGGATCGCGGCTGGCGCCATCTGCTCAAAAGTTCCGAATCGCCGCTATTCCAAACGGGGCTGACGCTTTGCGTGGGCGGCTGGCATGCCGTTGGGCCCCAGCGCCTGCGCGAGCTCGTGTCCGCAATGGTCGACACGGCGCTCGCAACTCGTTGCCATGTGGTGTTGACGGCAAACGATATGCCGGGCGGCGGCGAAAGCGACCAGGCTGCCTTTGTGACCGAACGTCTGGCCTGCGCCGTGAGCGTGGCGCCGGCGCTTGCCGAGCAGGGCGGCGTGTCGCATAAAATTACGGGCTATTTGAAGTATCTGGCAGATATGTTTGAAACGGATGCCCCATGGCTGTCCGCCGCTGCGGCAGAGACGCTCGATGCGTACCGTTGGCCCCGCAATTACCTGCAGCTGCGCGAAGTATCGGAACGACTCTATATATTAGTGGGGGCGGGTACGGTGGAGCGTGCCGTGGCGAAAGAGGTACTTGCCCAGGAGGACGTTATCAAGACCGCGACCTTTGGTGCCCCGACACTCGAAAGCGATTTGTATATCTTGCGGCCTCTGGTCGATACCGAGCGCGATATCGCGCGGTTGGTCCTGCAGCATCTTCACGGCAACCGGACTCGTGCGGCAGAGGTGCTCGGTATAAGTCGCACGACTTTATGGCGCCTGCTGAAGGACAACGACCGCTGAGCGAGGCGCCGTGACCACGAGCGGCGCGTGTGATACAGTCCAAAGCAGTACTGTTTCGATTGTGTTACGACGTGCGGGGGAGTATGGCGGAGACTTCAAAAACGAACCGAACAAAACGAAGTGCGGCGCCGGTCAACCGACGTACGACTTCGCGGACGTGGGGTAAAAGTGCCTCGGGGTTCGACGGCTCGTTCAAGCGCACAAAATATGGCTATCCTTCGGCAAGCGCTCGCTTGGCCATGCAGGCCGAGTCCTCGTTGCGGGGGCGAAGGCGTGTGGTGGGTTCAAAGCTCAAGCACGATGGCACGCTTGGCTATATTAGCCGCGGTGCTGCCCGCCGTAGCGGCCTCAATCCTGCAGGCTGGCATCGTTACGTGCCGATCGTGGTCGTTGCCGCGATAATCGTCATCGCGCTCGCGGCGCTTGGCTATGCAGGTGGCGGCGCGAGTCTGGGCGCGATGCTCAAATCGCCCGAACTTGCGCATGCAGGCATAGAAGTTGTCGAGGGCGCTCAGACCCAGACGGGCGTCGTGCCCCAGCGCGGTATCGTTGCGGCAGCCTCCACCATCGCCGACGCTCAAAAGGACGACGGCGAACAGGGCGACGGCGCCGAAACGACTCAAACGAACGAAACGACGACAACTCCACCGGCAAGATAAGTTGCAAGCGGGTCCGCCGTTCGTTAGAACGGCGGAACTAATTACCTAACGTACACCACGTTGTCGCGGCGGGGTTTGGGCTCGGGTAGCGTGTCTTCGGCATAGCCCAGAATGCAGTGACCGACGCCGCGTAGGCTACCGTCGGCGGGTAGGCCCCAGCTCGCCAGCAGTTCCAAGCCTTCGGGTGAGTCAAAGACCTCGTGCGCGCGGTGGATCCAACACGAATCGACGCCCAGCGCATAGGCTGCGTTGAGCAGGTTGCCCATGGCGAGCGAGCCGTCTTCCAGGTGCGTGGGCACACTGCGGTCGACGAGCACCACCACAACGGTTTTGGCGCCGTAGAAGGGATCTCCCTCGCTGCCCATAACTTGGGCGTTGAGCTGCGAGAGGCGCTCGACGGTTGCGGGGTCGGTAACGGCGACGAACGCGACCGGCTGACGTCCCATGCCGCTGGGCGCGTACTGGCCTGCCTCGATAATGCGTGCGAGCTTTTCTGTCTCGACGGGGCGATCGCTGTAGTTACGGCAGCTGCGGCGATGGATGAGCGCTTCGATGGTCTCCATGTGTCCTCCTGACGTTGGTTTCGATGCCTCGTTCTTACCCGCCGAACCAAAACCGTAATCGCGCCGTCGGCCTCAAACAATGCAAGCTACCAAGTGGAAAAGTTGGTTTGCATAAAACTTCAGCCAGAATGTGACAAACCGGTGGGATGATTAAACGTTTTATCCCGTCTACCCTGCGGTTTTTTACCACTTGCCTAAATGATGCGCGCATAAGCTCTGATAAAGGTTTTACTAAAGGGGTACCAACGTTTATCAGCGCGCCATGGTGGCGCCGGGCCAGGAGGTAACATCATGTTCCAGGCTGGAGATGTCGTCGAAACCGACTTCGAAGGATTTCTGAAGCTGCTGCGTTCCAAGACGCGCGCTTTCGTGTCGATCAACGATCACGAGTACTACATCACGCATACCGATGGCTATTGGCGTGTTCAGGATTGCGAGGCCCTCAACGATAAGGGCCACTTTACTGACTGCTCCGAGCTGGTCAACACGGTCTGCGAGGTCGTCGAACTGCCGTGGATCTGTGGCAAGAGCCTGCACGACAGCTTCTCGGGCGCCACGGTCTACGAGGCCGTCGCTGCGTAACAGCCAACAATCGATATTTTCTTGCAACCGCCGGCGCCGCCCCCGCGCCGGCGGTCTTTTTTGTCGATATGTTGTTATGGGTCGCACGTCTTGCACGGCCGCCCTTGACGATAGTCAAAACTCGGACTAATCTGAAACTTCAATTAGTCAAAATTCGGACTATCGAATGGTGGGAGAGATGGATAGCGCGGTTACGTCGGTCGATTTTGACCGAATGCTCAACGGGCCCGACCGTATTTATTCAGAGTTCGCGCGTGCCTGCGGCCTTTCGGATTGCGCCTATTGGATGCTCGTCGATATCAGCACGGCGGACGAAGACGTTGCCGTGAGCCAACTCACGAGCGAATGGTTCTATAGCAAGCAGACCATTAACTCGGCAATTAAAACCCTGACGGCGCGAGGGCTCGCGACGCTGGAATTTGCCGAAGGCAGCCGTAAGAATAAGGTTGTTTGTTTGACCGATGAGGGCCGGCGGTTCGCCGAGCACTATGCGTTGCCGGCGGTTAAAGCCGAGCAGCGTGCCTTTGGCGCGCTCGAACCCTGGGAACAGCGTGAGATTATGCGTCTGGTCGGCAAGTTTTCCCATGTGCTCAACGAGGAGTGCGAAGCGTTTAAACAGCAGATAGCCGCCGAGAGCCAAGTGGAAAAACAAGAAGAGGGGGAGACGTGCGACTCTTAATGAGGTTTATGAGGCCGTACCGCGGTCTGATCGCGGTGACGATGTTTGTGCTGCTGATAGATAACGTCGGCACGCTGTTGGTGCCTACAATGTTGGCGAATATGGTCAATACCGGTATCACGACGGGTGATGTCGACTACATCCTGCGCAACGGCCTGTACATGTTTATCGCGACCGGCATGGCCAGCGGTGGTGCGGTGCTGGGCTGTTATCTTTCGGCCCGCCTGGCGGCCAACGTGGCCTGCGATATCCGCAACGCCGTGTACGACAAATCGCTCGAGCTGTCCGCCAGCGACTTTGAGCGCTTTGGCACGGGTTCGATGATCACGCGCTCGCTCAACGACATCAACGTGATCCAGCAAGCGATCCTGCAGACGATTCAGCTGGTGCTGCCGGTACCGTTCTTGGCCGTGGCGGGCATCATCTTTGCCTGGTTTATCGATCCTGCCATGGGCACGCTGCTGGGCGTGGTCGTTGCGATCGTGCTGGTGGCGGCGGTCTTTACCGTTGCCAACGCCGCGCCGATCTTTATGCGCCTGCAGAGCTTTATCGACCGCATGAACGTGGTGCTGCGCGAGAACATCGTGGGCGTGCGCGTCATCCGCGCATTTAACAAGGAGCGCCACGAGGAGCAGCGCCTGGACGAGGTGTTTAGCGATTACGCGGCCAATGCCATCAAGGTCAACCACCTGTTTGTGGGTCTCGACAGCTCCAGCTTCTTTTTGATGAACATTGCCGAGGTGGCGGTGCTGTGGGTGGGCGGCAACCGCGTGGGCGTCCATGCCATGCAAATCGGCAGCATCTCGGCCGTGCTGGAGTACGCGATTCTGATCCTGTTCTTTGTGATGATGGCGCAGATGGTGGTGCTGACGCTTCCGCGCGCCGCGGCGTGCCTCAACCGTGCGCAGCAGGTGCTCGAAATCGAGCCGAGCATCGTGGACGGCAAGGCCACGCTGGGCGACGGGGCGCCTGAGTCCGCAGACGGCGCCGACGCGGTGGCCGTGTTCGACCACATGTCGTTCCGTTTTGACGATGCCGACGAGGACACCCTGTGCAACCTGAGTTTTGCCTGCCGTCGCGGGCAGACCACCGCGATCGTGGGCTCGACCGGTTCGGGTAAGTCGACGGTGGCAAAGCTCTTGCTGCGTTTTCACGATGCCACGAAGGGCACCATTCGCCTGGACGGTGTTGACCTGCGCGACCTTTCGCAAGACGAGATTCGCGGGCGCATTGCCTATGTGCCGCAGAAGGCGTGGCTGTTCTCGGGCACCGTGGCAAGCAATCTGCGCTTTGGCAACGAGGACGCGACCGAGGCTGACATGCTCCATGCGCTCCAGGTTGCCCAGAGCACCTTTGTACTCGATCAACCGCAGGGGCTCGACACTCCGGTGGCGCAGGGCGGTACGAACTTCTCGGGTGGTCAGCGCCAGCGCCTGGCCATTGCTCGCGCGCTCATGAAGCGCGCCGACCTGTATATCTTCGACGACAGTTTTTCGGCCCTGGACTTTAAGACCGATGCGGCACTGCGCCATGCGCTGCAGGACGAGACGTGCGATGCCGCGGTGCTCATCATCGCCCAGCGCATTTCGACTATTTTGCATGCCGATCAGATCGTGGTGCTCAAGGACGGCGAGGTCGTGGGCCTGGGCACGCACGACGAGCTCATGGAAACCTGCGAGGTGTACCGCGCTATCGCGGAATCGCAGATGAAGGGAGGTGAGTAGCATGACCGAGGAGCTCAAGAAGCAGGGCATCGCCGATGACGCCGCGGTTGCAGAGACAGTCGAGGCGGTGGGCGCCACGCCCGGCCTGGACGAAGCCGCCAAGGCGGCGGAGCGCGAGGCTCGCCGCCAGGCGCTCTACGAGGAAAACGAGCGCGCCGAGGACGAGCGCGCCCGCGCCGAGGCAGAGCGCATGCGCGACGTTGACGACGAGGACGAGGACGAGACGCCCCGCGACACCTGGGCGACGGTGCGCCGCCTGTGGAGCGAGGCCGCCGGCGACCATTGGCGTTTCTATATCGTGTTCGCGAGCATCGTGTTCTATGCCATCTTTAACACCGCGGCGCCGGCCTACAGCGCCCGCGTGATCGATGAACTGTGGGGGCACATGAAGGTGGCGTTTGCCAACAACACTACCTTCAGCATTACCTGGGAGAACTGCGGCAGGACCATCTTCATCTACTTTATGATCTGGACCGCCGCCGCCTCGTTCTACGCACTCCAGAGCTTTTTGATGTCGAGCGTTGCCGAGCGTCTCAACCTGCGTCTACGCAACCGCATCGCACAAAAGCTCAACCGTCTGCCGCTTGCCTACTTTGACGCGCATCGTCCCGGCGAGGTCGTCAGCCGTGCGACCAACGACTTGGACAAGATGTCCGAGAGCATGCAGCGCGGCTTGCTGCAGCTTCTGGTGTCGATCGGTACCGTGGTGGGCGCCGTGAGCGTGATGTTCGTGTTTAGCGTGCCGCTCACGCTGGTCTTTTTGTTCTTTACGGCGTTGTCGCTGCTGGTGACCAAAGTGGTCTCGCGTCGCACACATGACGTGACCGGCGAGCGCCAGGAGTGGGTGTCCAAGATTACGAGTGCGGTCGAGGAAGGCTATTCGGGCCGTCTGGTGATTCGTGCGTTTAACTGCGAGCGTCAGAGTTCTGCCGAGGTGCACCAGGCCTCGAGTGAGCTAGCGCGCGTGAGTACCAAGGCCGACTTTATGATCAATGCCGTCGGCCCTGCGGTGCGCTTTATCGGTCGCCTGGCGCAGATCGTGATTGCGCTCGTGGGCTGCAGCATGCTGGTTGCCGGGCATATGACCGTCGGCGTGTTCCAGGCGTTCTTCCAGTTTATCTACGAGGCGTCCGAACCCATGACGCAGCTGTCGTTCACCTTCAACTCGCTGCAGAGCGCGCTGGCGAGTGCGGAGCGCGTGTTCGACCTGCTCGATGAGCCCGAGATGGAGGCCGATCCGCAGTCGGGCGAGGCCGCCAAGCTGCCGGGTCGCGTTGAGGGCCGCGTCGCTTTTGAGCATGTGCGCTTTGGCTACACGCCCGAAAAGCCGCTCATGCGCGACGTGTCGTTTACCGCCGAACCGGGTCAGAAGATTGCGGTGGTGGGAACCACGGGTGCGGGTAAGACCACGCTCATCAACCTGCTCATGCGCTTCTACGAGATTGACGGCGGCCGCATTACGCTCGACGGTGTGGATACGCGCCTCATGAACCGCGGTGAGTTACGTCAGCAGTTTGGCATGGTGCTGCAGGACGCCTGGCTGTTCGACGGCACGATTGCCGAAAACATCGCCTACGGCTGCCCCGAGGCAACGCGCGACGAGATCGTGGCTGCCGCCCGCGCCGCGCAGGTCGACTTCTTTGTGCGCACCATGCCGCAGGGCTACGACACGCGCGTGGCCAATGATGCCGAAAGCATCAGCCAGGGCCAGCGTCAGCTGCTGACCATTGCGCGCGTGCTGCTCAACAACCCGGCGATTCTCATTCTGGATGAGGCGACCTCAAGCGTGGATACGCGCACCGAGCTTGCCATCGGCCGTGCCATGGACGCGCTCATGCATGGGCGCACGAGCTTTGTGATCGCACATCGCCTGTCGACGATCGTGGATGCCGACCTGATTCTGGTCATGGATCACGGCAACATTATCGAGCAAGGCACGCATAAGGAACTGCTGGCTGCCGAGGGCGCCTACGCCGACCTCTATCTGAGTCAGTTCGCCTAAGGTGACAAAGGGACAGTTCCGCATGTCACATTGGAAACAAGGCGTGCCGGGGATTGATTCCCTGGCGCGCCTTTTGCGTCGGTGTCGATGTTGTTTTGTGCCGCTCGCGTTCCTAGTGCTCGTCCACGAGTTTGGCGACGAGGGCCTTAAGCTCGGCCACCTCTCGCTCGAGTTCCTTGACGCGGCGGGCATTCTCGGTGATGCCCTGGCGGTTGAGGGCACTCTGCTCGGCGGCATCGTCGGGCATGTATTCGCGGTGCTGCTTGGCGTCGAAGCTTTCCTCGAATACGCGGCAGCCGTTGCGCTTGATGACGCGGCCCGGCACGCCCACGACGGTGCAGTTGTCGGGTACGTCCTTGACGACGACCGAGTTGCCGCCGATTTTGACGTTGTTGCCAATGCGAATGTTGCCGAGCACCTTGGCGCCTGTGCCCACGGTGACGTTGTTGCCCAGGGTGGGGTGGCGCTTGCCGGTCTCGTTGCCGGTGCCGCCAAGTGTGACGCCCTGATAGAGCACGCAGTTGTCGCCCACAATGGCGGTTTCGCCGATGACAACGCCCATGGCGTGGTCGATAAAGAAATGCTTGCCGATCTGTGCGGCAGGATGAATCTCGACGCCAGTGATATGGCGGGTGATTTGCGAGAGCACGCGGGCGAGCGAGCGATGTCCATGTTCCCACAGCCAGTGCTCGGGCACGTGGTTCCACTTGGCGTGCAGGCCGGGGTAAGAAAGGAAGATGACTAGGCCGTTTTGCGCGGCGGGGTCCTGTGCCTGGACGGTCTTGATGTCCTCGCGAATGGTATTGATAAAGCTCACCGGCTGCCCTCCCTTAGCGCCGCGACAATGCAATTCAATAAAGTATAGCGATTCGCTAGGGATTAGGAAGAGCAATCTTGCTCGGCTTTGCGCGACAGGTGTCAATTATGCAAACTTGCTGGTAATGAAGTCACGCTTTTGTAAGGTCGTGTGCGTTGCCGCGTCACAACCGTATACTGGTCAACTTGGACGTGTCCGCGCCCACAACTGAGAGGTTTTACTTCATGGGTTTCATCAATTTTATCGCCGAGCTGCTTAAGGATCCGCGCACCGCGATCGCCAGCTGGATCGCCGCCGGCCCGCTTATGGCCTACGGCTGCGTGTTCCTGATCATCTTTATCGAGACGGGCGTGGTGTTCTTCCCGTTCCTTCCCGGCGACTCGCTGCTGTTTGCCTCGGGTTTCTTTGCCCACAACGGCGGCTTTAACATCGTGGCTCTGCTGGCCGTCGCATGGACGGCTGCCATCTTGGGCGATCAGTGCAACTTTATGATCGGTCATTTCTTTGGCCAAAAGATCATCGCCTCGGGCAAGGTCAAGGCCATGACGCCCGAGCGAATCAAAAAGTCCGAGGACTTCCTGGACAAGTGGGGTCACCTGGCCATCTTCCTGGGTCGCTTCTTCCCGTTTATCCGCACCTTTGTGCCTTTCATCGCCGGCATGGGCGGCATGCACTGGCGCAACTTTGTCATCTTTAACGTGCTGGGCGGCATTACCTGGTCGACGGTCTTTACGCTGCTGGGCTACTTCTTTGGCGGCATTCCCTTTGTGCAGGAGCACTTTGAGCTGCTGATTATCGGCATCGTCGCCGTGTCGATCATCCCGACTGTGGTCGGTCTGGTTAAGGCTAAGCTGGGCAAAAAGAACGCGTAGCTCGAGCCAGCGCGCAAACCGTGCCGTTGAGGCCCGTCACCGCTTACGGTGGCGGGCCTCTTTAGTTTCGGTCAAATGAAAATACTTTACTTAGTTAAAGAAAAGCGTTTTATCAGACGCGTACGGGGAGTACAATCTCGTGCATGCGAATCGACGTGCCATCGGCTTTGATGCTGTTCGCGTGTCCCGTCCGGCTCTACGCTCCGGGCGTGCGACGTTGCGACGCGGTCGGCCTCGGTCCTTGCGTGCGAGTTCGCGAGTATGCAACTGTGTATGTAAGGAGCGACATATGACTGTCGAGAAGAAGGATATCGATTGGGGTAGCCTCGGCTTTGGCTACATGAAGACCGATTACAGCTACGAGGCCCATTGGAAGGACGGCGAGTGGGACGAGGGTGGCCTGACCACCGACCACACCTTGCATGTCTCCGAGTGTGGCGGCATCTTCCATTACTGCCAGGAGGTCTTTGAGGGCCTGAAGGCCTACACCGCCGAGGACGGCAGTATCGTCTGCTTCCGTCCCGACATGAACGCCGAGCGTATGTATAACTCTGCGCAGCGCCTCGAGATGCCCCCGTTCCCCAAGGACAAGTTTGTTGAGGCCGTCAAGCAGGTCGTTTCTGCCAACGCCGCCTGGGTTCCGCCCTTCGGCTCCGGCGCGACCCTGTACGTGCGTCCGTTTATGATCGGCTCCGGTGACGTGATCGGCGTGGCTCCCGCTCCTGAGTACACGTTCCGTATTCTCGTGACCCCGGTCGGTCCGTACTTTAAGGGTGGCCTTAAGCCCGTCAAGCTGCGCGTTTCCGAGTATGACCGCGCTGCACCGCACGGGACCGGCAACATCAAGGCCGGCCTGAACTACGCCATGTCCCTCAAGCCCACGATGGAGGCCCATCGCGAGGGATATGCCGAGAACCTGTATCTCGACTCCGAGTCCCGCACCTATGTCGAGGAGACCGGTGGCGCCAACGTCCTGTTCGTGAAGGAGGACGGCACGCTCGTCGTTCCGCAGTCGCACACCGACTCCATCCTGCCCTCCATCACCCGTCGTTCGCTCGTTCAGGTCGCTCAGGACCTGGGTATGACCGTCGATCAGCGCCCCGTCGAGTGGGCCGAGGTCAAGGCCGGCACCTTTGTGGAGTGCGGCCTGTGCGGCACCGCTGCCGTCATCTCCCCGGTGGGCGAGATTGACAACAAGGTCTATGGCGCCGACGAGACCGTGACCTTCCCGGCTGGCTACACCGAGATCGGTCCCGTGATGAAGAAGCTTCGCGAGACCCTGACTGGTATCCAGTCCGGTGCTGTCGAGGACAAGCACGACTGGGTTTACCCCGTCGCGTAAGCTGCCATAGCTGTTCGGCCCGAGGGCAACCTTCCTTTCCGGCGCGTCCTCGGACATGCAAGAACCTCCGCAGCGCACTTCGTGCGG
>UMEO01014643.1_pt1 | contig 10853 bp, 10 predicted proteins | sample 1964781 | NCBI WGS metagenome assembly UMEO01 (sample SAMEA4836023, study PRJEB28245) | human gut metagenome | biome: gut microbiome; material: fecal sample | place: Denmark | collected 2008 | reverse complement strand
GAGCCGCTTCTTCGAGAACACCGTCGCCGAGATCATGACGCTCGCCGGCGAGGACAGCCCGCTGGCTCTGCGCCGCGCGCTCGCCCACAGCCGCATGCTCTCCTCCGACGTGTCCGCCGGCTTCGACCCGGGCTATGCCGGCAAGTTCGAGACCAAAAACGCCGCCTTTATGGGTCGCGGCCTGTGCTTTAACAAGTACACGGGCAGCCGCGGCAAGGGCGGCTCTAACGACGCCGACGCCGAGTATGTGGCCCTCATTCGCGACATCATGGACAAGGCAGGAGTGGACTTCCAGACCTGCGAGCTCGGCCGCGTCAACGCGGGCGGCGGCGGCACCATCGCCTACATCATGGCCAAGTACGGCATGAACGTCATCGATTCCGGCGTTGCCGTCCTGTCCATGCACGCCCTGTGGGAGGTCGCCAACAAGGCCGACATCTACGAGGCCTATCGCGGCTACAAGGCCTTCATCGAGCGAGCCTAACCAACCCTTCATCAGTTGCGGTGAAATACGGACTAAACTGGCCCATAAACGGCCAAAACAGACCGTATTCCACCGCAATTTCTTTTTTGGCAGAGGAGAGTTCATGCTGCAGGTCATCATTTCGCCCGCCAAGCAGATGCGCGCGGCCCAAGATGCTTTTGAAGTCCTGGGCATCCCACCCTTTGTGCGCGAGACGGCTCGCCTCCACCGCGCACTGCTAGATATCGAGCGGAATGAAGGCAGCGGCGGCCTGCAGGCGCTGTGGAACGTGAGTGACAAACTGCTGGGGCCTTGCCTCAACACCCTGCATGAGTTCGGGCCCATCCTGAAAAGCGGCGATCTCGACAATCCCGCACTCGCTCGCCACCTCTCCCCTGCCGTCATGTCCTATCGCGGCATTCAATACCAGAGCATGGCATCCGAGGTGATGGATTCAGCGCAGCTCGCATGGCTGCAAGACCATCTGTGGATCCTCTCCGGCCTCTACGGGTGCGTTCGTCCCTTTCATGCCGTCGAACCGTATCGGCTGGAGATGGGCGCGAAGCTTGTCGTCGACGGTGCCCGAGACCTCTACGCATTTTGGAGCGATAAGCTCGCGCGGGCTATCGCCCCGGCAGGTTCAAACACCACGATCGTCAACCTCGCCAGCGTAGAGTATGCCAAAGCCGTTCTGCCCCACCTCGCGGGCGACGCCACAGCCGTCACGTGCCTCTTTGGCGAGGGTATCCGCAACGGGAAGCCCATCCAACGGTCGACCGCCAGCAAAAAGGCGCGCGGCTCCATGGTGCGGTGGATGGCAGAAAACAAGCTCGAGGATGCAAGCGAACTTACCGCATTCAACATCGGCTATCGCCACGTCCCCGAGCTTTCAGACAAAAACACCCTGGTTTTCATGAACGCGCAGGCACTATAGGCCCGCCGTTTCCAAACACCCCGTTACTCCGCCAAGCCATCGGCCTTTGCAATCTCGCTCGTCGAGCCATTTTGGTAGGTAATCTTAACGTGCTCTACGTCGGATACCGTAACGCCCGACGGAGGTTCCAGACGCCACTCCGTCAGAGCGATATCCATGGTCGTGGGCACATCGCCCTGATCTTTGAGCTTCACCATGAGTGTTTTGAGTGCCTCATCAAACGTCACGCGTTCGATTTCTTCGCCCGGAATAGACCCGCCGCTCAACTGCAGCTGCACAAACTCGTCGCGCGGATACCAATAGTCGCCCGGCGCGGCAACGGTATTGCCGCCCGCAACCTTCACTATCATGATCGGCAGGGCATCGTCGGCTTCAAACCCCCAGGTGACGCCGCCACGACCGCCGAACGTCCAAATACAAAAGGCAATCACCAACACGGCAAGCACCGCAAAACCAATCGCGACAAGGCCATGGTGCGCACGGCTTTCCTCGGCCGATACATCCCATTGCGTCTCTCGATATAGATGCTTGTCTTCCATGTTCGCCTCCTCACAGGCACGCTCGTTAGGCCAATCGTACCCATTCGAGCTATACTTGAGCCCATTACATAAACGGGGGGCTTGCAGGACAAGACGGCAGGCTGAGACTGGGCGCGCCCGCCCTGACCCGCAAACCTGATATGGGTAATGCCAACGAAGGGAGCCGTGCCAATGAGCACACAGACCGAGCCCAAGCTCGTCACGCAAATCGACTTCGCCCGCGCCGGGCAGATCACGCCGCAGATGAAGGAGGTTGCCGAGCGCGAGCATCGCGACCCCGAGTACATCCGCGAGCGCGTGGCAGACGGCCGCATCGCCATTCCCGCCAACATCGTGCATATCAAAAAGGGCATGCGCGCCTTTGGTGTCGGCGAGGGCCTGTCCACCAAGGTCAACGTCAACCTGGGCATCTCGGGCGACAAGGCCGATGCCGCCGAGGAGTGGAAGAAGGTCAAGATCGCCGAGGACTTTGGCGCCGACGCCATCATGGACCTCTCCAACTCGGGCAAGACGCGCCAGTTCCGCCAGCAGCTCATCGACGAGACGCCGCTTATGGTGGGCACCGTCCCCATGTATGACGCCATCGGCTACATGGAAAAGCCGCTGGTCAAGCTCACCAAGGACGATCTGCTCGAGGTCGTGCGCGCTCATGCCGAGGACGGCGTGGACTTTATGACCATCCACTGCGGCATCAACAAGTCGGTCATCAAAACCTTTAAGGAGACCGGCCGCCTCATGAACATCGTCAGTCGCGGCGGCTCGCTGCTGTTTGGCTGGATGGAAGTCACCGGTAACGAGAACCCCTTCTACGAGTTCTACGACGAGGTGCTCGAGATCTGTCACGAATACGACGTGACGATCTCGCTCGGCGACTCCTGCCGCCCGGGCTGCCTCTACGACTCCAACGACGCAACCGAGACCGCCGAGATGATCGAGCTGGGCAAGCTGTGCAAGCGCGCTTGGGCCGCCGGCGTCCAGGTTATGGTCGAAGGCCCGGGTCACATGGCGCTCGACGAGATCGCCGCCAACATGAAACTGCAGAAGCGCCTGTGCCACAACGCCCCGTTCTATGTGCTCGGGCCGCTGGTGACCGATATCGGCGTGGGCTACGACCACATCACCGCCGCCATCGGCGGCGCCATCTCCGCCAGCTCCGGTGCCGACTTCCTGTGCTACGTGACGCCGGCCGAGCACCTGTGCCTGCCCAACGCCCAGGACGTGCTCGATGGTCTCATGGCCACCAAGATCGCCGCACACGCCGCCGACATCGCCAAGAAGGTGCCGCACGCCCGCGACATGGACGATAAGATGGGCCAGGCACGCCGCAAACTCGACTGGGATGCCATGTGGAAGTGCGCTCTCGACCCGGTCACTGGTAAGAAGCGCTACGAGGAATCCCCCGCCGCCACCGAGGGCACCTGCACCATGTGTGGCAAGATGTGCGCCGTCCGCACCGTCAACAAGGTGTTCGAGGGTACGACGATCGATCTCGGCATGGAGGACTAGCCTTATCGCCGCGATCGCCTATGGGCTCGCCGTAGCACCTGCCAATTGTTACCCTGTGAACATTTGCTTGCATTTGCGTAAAAATTGCATCTCGCGCCCGGGTTCGGCATATCGCCGGCCTGGGCCTCTTTATAATGCGGGGTAAAAGACCCATTTGAATCCGACCAGACAAGGGAGCGAACATGGATCGCAGTAAGGTACCCGCCGTTCTATCCATCGCGGGATCCGATTCCAGCGGCGGTGCCGGCATTCAGGCCGACATCAAGACCATCACGGCGCACCGCCTGTATGCCGAGACGGCCATCACAGCCATCACAGCGCAAAACACACTGGGCGTTACCGCCGTGCAGAACATCTCCCCGGATATTGTCGCGGCGCAGATCAATGCCGTTTTTGACGATATTCGACCCAGCGCCGTCAAGATCGGCATGGTTTCCTCTGCCGAGATTATCGAGGTTATCGCCGACCGCTTGAGCGCCTGGGACGCACAAAATATCGTCGTCGACCCCGTCATGGTCGCCACCTCGGGTGCTCGCCTCATTGCCGAGGATGCCGCTGAGGCACTCACCCGCCGCCTGTTCCCGCTGGCGACCGTTATCACGCCCAACATTCCCGAGGCCATGGCGCTGCTCGATTATGAGGTCGATTCCGAGCGCACGCAGCAAAATGCCGCCATGCTTCTCACCCGTCGCTTTGGCTGCGCGTCTCTCGTTAAGGGCGGGCATTTTGTCAACGAGGCCAACGATGTGCTAGCAGAGCCCGCGCCGCTCGATGACGAGGGCAACCATCTGGGCGATCCGCTCACCACGTGGTTCCGCCACAAGCGCATCGAGACCGGCAACACGCACGGTACTGGCTGTACGCTTTCGTCCGCCATCGCCTGCGCGCTGGCCCAGGGCATGGATCTTGCCGATGCCGTCAACGCCGGCAAGGCCTACCTAACGGGCGCTCTCGCCGCTGGCTTTGACATGGGCAAAGGCTCCGGCCCCGTCAACCACATGTGGCAGTACTAAGCCCCATCCCAAACCACCGCAAAGGGGACAGGCACCTTTGCGGCGGTTCCCACAAACATCTCGATCTGTAACAGTTAGAGTCCATTTTTTCGGCCCACCTGTTACAGATTGGGACATTCAAATTCCGCTGAGAAGAAAATCTCGATCTGTAACAGTAACTCGGCAAAATCGACCCTAGATGTTACAGATCGAGACAAACGACCGATATCGACCTAAATAATCTCAATCTGTAACATCTAGCCCGCTTTCGGCCTTACAGCTGTTACAGATCAAGACAAACCAACGAAACAAGCCACCGCAAGGGGAACTTTTGTACTGCTTTGGACCGTACTACTCTCCGATCATCTCTTTGAGCTTGGCTGCCACGGCATGGCCGAGGCTCTCGTGGCTTTCCGGCATCATGTGCAGATAATCGATATCGCCCGGCTCGGCAAAATCGGCGGCATTCAAAAAGTCGCAGCCAAACTGTTCGGCAACATACGCATAGTATTCGGCAAAATGCTCCGAGGCCTCGACGGAGTGCTCGTCAAAGTCGGTCATATACACATCGGCGATCTGCGGCTTGATCTTGATAGGCGCCATCAGCAGAATGCGCGGGCAGGGCGCGGCGTCGGTCCACGGAAACGCGCGGACAGCGCGAATCAGCGCCATGGCGCCACGGGCGATATCGGAAGCTGTCACGTTAAAGACCGTCTTGCAGTCGTTGGTGCCCAGCATAATCACGATCGCATCCAGCGGCTTATGGGCCTCGAGCAGCATCGGCAACGCGCGAATACCGTTGAGATTAGTATCCAGATGGCACATATCGTCGCGCACCGTCGTGCGGCCGTTTAAGCCTTCCTCAATTACGTGCCAGTCCTCGCCCAGGTCACGCTGTGCCACGCCGCACCAGCGCACATCGTGCGCATAGCGCACCGCGGTGCCGTCGCGCATACCTGCCGGATCGTAGCCATAGGTATTGCTGTCACCAAAGCACAGAACGTTTTTCATCGTAAGCCCTTCCTTTAGTAAAAAGCCGACGGGAGCAGCCCTCCCGCCGGCTCGGCATGTCGCATCACGCGCACCGTTTACAGGTACTTGCGCCAGTCGTCGTCATCCTCATCGTCCTCAGCAGCGGCCTGAGCCTGCTCGGCGGCACGGGCGGCCGCGGCGCGGGCGGCCACCTGAGCATAGGACTCCTCGTTACACTCGGGGAAGCTTGCCAACACGTGCTCAAACTTGGCGAAGTCCTCATCCCAGCGCGTAGAGGGCACGGCAAAAAACACCTGCTTGACCTTGAAGTCGCCCGACGCAAGCTCCTTGCGGAAGAGCTCAGCCACGGCCTCGGCGTCAAAGCCGTTGTTGTCGCAGCCCCAAGCGCCCAGCACGAGCTTCTCGCGACCCAGCTCATCGCAGATGGCAAGCACAAAGCGGATGCGATCGCGCAGGGCATCCAGCAAGGCATCGTCACCCACGCGATACTCCTGGCGAGCGCGCTTGGCGTTGGGCGCGGCGGCAACGATCACGTCAGCATATGCATGTACGTGATTGCGGTCGAAGCGCACCGCAGGCACCATCAGCGCACGGTTGCGGTAAAGCTCGCAGTTGATGTTGCGACGACGGTTCTCGCCGTACCATTTGCGCTGCTTATCGAGCACGTTGTACAGGTACGAATCGGCACAGAGCGTGGCCTCCTGGCCCAGATAGCCCTGGATGTAGCCACCGCCCGGGTTGGTGAACGAGGCAAAGGCAAGCACGGCCATGTCACAGAACTGCGCGTAGCCTCGGCCGTTATCCAGAATGGCCTGCGTGGCAGAGGCGTCGAGCACGGTGACCTCGGGCAGGACCGGAGCGGGCTTTTCGGCGGCAGGCGCGGACTCGGCCTCCGTGGCCTCCTCGGCGGGTGCAGGCTCGGCCGCAACCTCGGTCTCGGCGGATGCAACCTCAGCGGCCTCAGACTCCTCGGCAAGCTGTTCCTCGGCAGTGTCGGCCGCTTGGGCCTTAGCCTTCATCGCCGCGACAAATCCAGCAGGCATGCCATCGAACTCACGCACGCCGGCAAGCGAGCGCTCAATATCCTTGGCGCACGCTTCGGACACAGTCGCTACGTGACGCTCGGCGGCCTTGGCACGCGCCTCGCGCTTGGGATTGGGCTGTCCCGCGCGATTAGGCCTGCGGTTACGGTTCCTGTTGTCGACGTCTGCCATAAGTGGTCACCTTTCTCGGTCTCTGCCGCTATCGGCTTTTCCCATCCATGATACCCCGCCGCACACAAAAAAGACGGCCCCGAAGGACCGCCTTTCGTATCGAGTTGCGCGCACGGCAAGCACCGCTGCAATTTGGTACTAGTCGCGACGACCAAGGATGTTCAGAATGCGCAGGAACACGTTGATGATGTCCACGAACAGGTTGGATGCCATAAGCACGGCGTTGGGCAGCGTGGGCGGCACCGTCGTTGCCACATAGGTGTCGTAGCCGATGAAGCCGGCGAACACCACAATCACGATCAGGTCGGTGATGGACTGCGAAACGCCCATGAACATCAGCACGATCTCGACCAGAATCGTGGCAAGCAGGATGCCAAAACCAATGCCATACACACGCTGGAAGAACTTGGGGAAGGTCACGCCCAGCGCACCAAAGACAAAGGTGATGGCGGCCGTGGCGATAAAGGCGGTGTTAATGGTAGGCAGGTCGTAGTTGGCAAGACCAAACGACGCCGTCAGGCCAAAGGTGCTCGCAAAGACCACGTAGCCCACGAGTGACAGGCCCACGGACTGTTTGCTGGCAGCGGCCGACATCATGACCATGCCGACGATGGTCAAAATAAATGAGCCAAAGACCAGCGGCAAAGCGGCGCCGCTCATCATCATGCGCGCAAACGACATGGTGCTCGTAAAGTAAGCACCGGCGCCCATGGCGCAAAAGCCCAAAAAGATCAGGGCAGACATGACAAGGTTGTACGCGCGCGGCGACATCTCCTTGGCACGGCTTGCGCCGGTTTCGATGGGGCCGTTCTGATAGCCCTGGATATCGTTCATACTTCGTCCTTTCAAAAAGTGCCGTGAAAGACGGCACAGCAGATGACAAGATTCCTGCCATTGTACCCGAATGCCGCGCACTCTTACCTGCGGCGTTCACTCTCAAGTGTACGGTCGAATGCCCACACCCACCAACGCATCAGATGAGCCTGCGAGCCATCCGGTCGCTCGCGCGCCTGTTCTTCCAGATACAGTTCGGTCGCATGCCCGCCAAAACGAACCTTATAGGTCGCCGTACGAATGCCGTGAACCGTTAGGCCAAAACCGGTGGACGAGACAATCTCGTCAATCGTAAAACAGCGGCCGTCGACCCAGCAGACGGTAACCGGCACGACTTGTCCGCCCGCGAGGATGCGGGCCACGACGTCCACATACTGCTTGTGCACGCGCCGAGTTTTGCCGTCTGTCTGTCGATATTCCATGTCCCCTATTATCGAACGCATGTTTGCATATTGTAAAGCGAACAGACTGTGATTTTGGGATGTTGGGACGCGCGCGCATGTCCTCATGGCGTGTTAGCAAAAAGAACACCCGCGGTCAACAGGGCTAATGTTCAATGTTAGTGCCAAAAAAATCACTTCTCCCATCAGAACTCGGTAAAGAAACCCACAGGAGGTGATACGATTTATCATGTTTTTGTAACGTGCCTGCAAACTTCGAGAAAGCCCATATATGGACGTAACGTTCTCAACCTTCCTCGGCCAAATTGTGTCGAACCCAGTCCTTGCCGTCACCGTGATCCTCGCGCTCGGCGCCATCTTCGTCAATGGATGGACCGACGCGCCCAACGCCATCGCGACCTGCGTCACTACGCGTTGCATGCCCGCCCGCGCCGCCATTCTCATGAGCGCCGCATTCAACTTCCTCGGCGTGCTCATCATGACGCACTTTAACGCGAGCGTCGCCAACACCATCTCACATATCGTCGACTTTGGCGGAAACAGCACCATGGCGCTCGCGTGCCTCTGCGCGGCGCTGTTCTCCATCGTCGTCTACGGTGCCACGGCATCGCGTTTTGGCATCCCCACCTCGCAAAGCCACAGCCTTATCGCCGGCCTGACCGGTGCCGCCATCGCCCTCGGCGGCGCGAGCAGCGTCAACGTCCACGAGTGGATGAAGGTCATCTACGGCCTGGCGCTCTCCATCGGCCTGGGTTTTGTCATGGGCTGGGTCCTGTGCAAGCTCGTCTCGATTCTTTTCGCCGCCGCCAACAGACGACGTGCCAATGTCTTCTTTAAATACGCTCAGATCGCGAGCGCTGCGGCCATGAGCTTTATGCACGGCGCGCAGGATGGACAGAAGTTCATCGGCGTGCTCTTTTTAGGCGTGGCCTTCGCCAGCGGGCAGACGAGCGTCGGCGACGCCGGCATCCCCATCTGGATCATGCTGCTGTGCTCGGCCACCATGGGCATCGGCACCAGCGTGGGCGGCGAGCGCATCATCAAGTCCGTCGGCCAGAGCATGGTTAAGCTCGAGAAGTATCAGGGCTTCTCTGCCGACCTCGCGGGCGCCGCGAACCTGCTACTTGCCACCCTTACCGGCATCCCCGTGTCCTCCACGCACATCAAAACCTGCGCCATCATGGGCGTCGGCGCCGTCAAGCGCCTCTCGGCCATCAACTTCGGCGTGGTCAAGGACATGATGTTCACCTGGTTCTTCACCTTCCCCGCCTGCGGACTCATCAGCTTTGTCATGGCCAAGCTGTTCATGATGTTCCTCTAGCCACGCTGAGCGTCCATCCGGACCGCAATACCTCGCCCACCCGTCTTCGCCTCGAAAGGACCCACCCATGGCAAAGAAACCCGATTCGTTCTACTTTGACAACTACGTCGCCTGCGCCGACCTTGCCGTCCAGGCCGCAGAGTTGCTCATCAAGATTTTTGAGAACTTTGACCCCGCGCAGATCCACGGCATGCTCGAGGAGATGCATGCGATTGAGCATGCGGCAGACAAGAAGCACCATGAGCTCGAAGACGCCTTGCTCACCGCCTTTATCACCCCGCTCGAACGCGAGGATCTGGATCTGATGAGCTGCTCACTCGACACCGTGCTCGACCGCATCGAGGGCGTCGTGCAGCGCGTCTACTTCACCAACATTCAGAGCATCCATCCCGACGCCATCGTCATCGCCCACAAGGTAACCGATGCCTGCCGCGCCATGAAGGACCTTATGGTCGAGCTTCCCAACTACCGCAAGTCCAAAACGCTGCGCGAGCTCGTCATCCAGATCAACACCATCGAGTCCGAGGCAGACGAACTCTACATCAACGCCATGCGTAACCTGCACGTTAACGGCAAGGACCCGCTCGAGGTCATCGCTTGGCGTGACGTGTACGCCTTTCTGGAGTACTGCGCCGACTGCTGCGAGAATGTGGCCGATGTCGTGGATTCGATCGTCATGAAGAACAGTTAATTGGGGGTACGTGTCCCGGCGGCGAAGGGCCGGCCACGGTTTGCTTTCTCACTCCGGCTGCTTTGCAGAGTCGTTCGAAAGTAAACCGTGGCCGGCCCTTCGCCTTACGTACCACCATTGGGAACTTTGGCTGATAGTTGTAGCGCGATGGGGGTTTGGCTGAAGGGACCTTTGGTACCCGTTCGGACACTTTGGCCCTTGATGAGCGTTTGGCTGATTGCTGCTTTGGGTACTGTTTGGGTTACTTTGGGTTTGTTTGATTTTTAATTGTTGGAGGGCTTGTATGTCTTATTTGGATCTGGCTCGGTCTCGGTATTCTTGTCGCGAGTTTGAGAATCGTTCTGTTGAGCAAACTGTTGTGGATGCCATTGTTGAGGCTGGGCGTATTGCTCCTTCTGCTTGTAATAATCATCCAGCCCGTGTGATGGTGCTGGATACGCCTGAGCTGTTGGAGAAGGCTGCTGCTTGTCAGCCTCGGTTTGCTCGTGATGGGTCCATCTTTGGGGCTCCGCTTGTCTTCCTTATTTGCAGCGTTACCGGCGACGCTTGGGTTCGCCCCTATGACCAGATGAACTCGAGTGCCATCGACACCTCGATTGTTTGCGATCAGATGATGATGGAGGCCGAGGAGCAAGGTCTGGGAACGTGCTGGGTATGCCATTTTAAGCCCGAGCTAGCCCGCGAGCAGTTCAACCTGCCCGAGGGCGTCTATCCCTATCACATGCTCGTCTGTGGCTATCCCGCCGACCACATCGCCGATCCCGAGCATCGCGAGGCCCGCACCATTCCCCTCTCCAACTTCCTCCTCAAGTAGATTTTTGGGACATGCCTTAAAACCTACCCTTGACCGCTCACCCGTTCGCCGAGTTCTGCGCCACTATGTGCAGGGCTCGGTTTTTTATGTTACGCACCCCGGCACAGTCATAAAAAAGGACCCGCAAGCTGCGGGTCCTTTCTAGGCAGGC
>UMEO01043301.1_pt1 | contig 11045 bp, 8 predicted proteins | sample 1964781 | NCBI WGS metagenome assembly UMEO01 (sample SAMEA4836023, study PRJEB28245) | human gut metagenome | biome: gut microbiome; material: fecal sample | place: Denmark | collected 2008 | reverse complement strand
TGACCGGCCGCCTGATAATTCATGCCTAACTGTAATGTCGCTGAGTTGGATATCGTTATCCCGAACTCGCGTTATTATGTTGCTTTCCGAGTCGAGCACTATGTATGAGAGATCGTTCTTGTCGAATACGCCTCCCTGTTCGCCTTCGGTCGGGGCTTCCCACGACAGTCCGACGAATCCGTCTTTCTCGGTCACGCGCACGTTTCTCGGACGACCCGGCACGTCGAATCCCGAGAACCCCGAGGCTGTTCCGGCAAGACCGCGCAGATCACCGTCGAAGGCGCGGAGGTCGTAGGTGTTGAGGCCCTTCGCCGGAGTGGCGTCATACCATGTGTAGGTTTTGCCCGGCTCGACGGGCGCAACGGTGTGGACAACAGTTTCGCCGCGGTAGATCTCGACTTTCGAAAGCGACCTGAGGTTGTTTCCGGCAATCGAGAGTGAGGGCGTCGTGAAAGTCAGTGTCAGGCCTTCCGAGCCGTCGGGATTGGGAACAATCTTAATGTCGGTCACTGCGGCCGGGGCGTTCGAGCCGGCTTCCTGCGTCACTTTGAGATTGTCGATAGCGAGCACGTCACTGTCGGCCTTGGTTGTCGCATGGATTCCGATATAATATATTCCGTCGGCCGGAACCTGAACGAGATTGGTCACGGTAGTGAATCTCGACGAGCGGAATGTCTGTTCCTCCATGACCGTGACGGCGTTGTCGGCTTTCATGGCTTCGGCCGTGGCGGCGGTGGCCATCATTATCGCCATCGTCTCGGGATAGAGCGAGCCGGAGCGGGCCCTGACATCGAGCGAGATATTGTAGAGACGTCCGCTTTCGAGACGTATGGGCGGACTTATCAGCCAGTCGTCTTTAGCATTCTCCGACGAATATTTGCATTGCATGTCGCCTTCGTTGTAGTCTTCGTCGTATACGAACTCCCATGTCTTGCCGTCTTTCCTGACGTCGATGACAGTGAAGAAGTCGTTGGCCGAGGAATTGTCGAAATTCTCGCTGTAGGGAACCGACATGGCTCCCCCTGTCAGAGCTTTCGGCGATGAGGTTGTCGGACCTGTGAGGCCGTCGGCTTCAGGGGTGACGTCATACCAGACTCCTGTGCCCGAAGCCGTGAATGGCTCTGAGAAAGTTGTGGCAGTCTGCGAAGTGGCAACGATGACATTGTCGGGCTGTCGCACTATAGTATATCGCAGGGCTGCCGCGTCGATATATCCGCCGTTGACACCCTGCGTCGGGGCGTCCCAGCTGAGCGTGAGGCCGGTGTTGTCGGAGGTCAGCCGCATATTCGTCACTGCCGAGGGGGTGTCTTTGCCGAACCAGGCTTTGAGCTCGCGCACGGGAGATTTTCCGGTGGAGTTCGAGGTGGTGACCCCGAGAGTGTGGAAGCCTGCAGTGGTGGCTTCGACTTCGACAGTCTTTGTAGCGCCTGCGGCTATGGTTCCTGTCTCTGACACAGTTCCGTCGACGGTCACCTCATAGCTGAGATTGCCGGTCAGCGGAGAACCGCCGAAGGTGTAGTCGGGCGCGGTGAAAGTCAGTTTTCCTTTCAGAGATCCGTCGGTAATGTCGATTTTCAGGGCATCGGCGGTGTTGGGAGCGCCTTGAAGGGCTTCGGGCGTCATGACGTCGAGGGCCACGATCTGGTCTTCGTCGGGCAGATCGAAGATTTTCGTTGCGGCGCGACTTCGTAGAATGCCGAAGTGTTGTCGGCTTTCGCGGCAACCCAGTAGAGGCGGCCGGTTGTGTCGTCGAAGTCGGCCGACTGTTTGAACCGCGGCTTAACGCCGGTGGAACCGACGAGTGTTGCCTTTCCCGAAGTCTTGTCGAGAGTGTTGAGGTCGCCGTCTTCGTCGATCGCGTAAATGACGCCCTGAGGCGACGCGGCGATGGCGAAGTATTCACAGGGGAGAGTGGCAATAGCGGTTCGGGTTACCGTTTCGGGGTCAAATGTTCCGAACACATAGCCCGTCATGTCATCGGTGTAGAAAATGCCGTAGATTTTTCCGTCGGTCGAGTCGTAGGTCATATCGTAGCCTATACATCCCTCCGGGGCATCTCTGACGGTCAGCATCTCCCAGGTCGATGCATTGTAATGGTAGTATTGGGCAATGCTTGAGCCGAAAAGCTGGGTGTAGCCGATATAGTAATAGTCGTTGCCGTTATAGCATCCGCCGCCGTTGGCGCGGAACTGGTCGCCGGTCACGAGGGTAGTCATTCCGTAGTCGGGGTTGGCCCGGAAGGTGACGATTGCCGTGTTATTGGTATTGGCGGGCCTGAGGTTACAGCCGCGGAGCTTAACATTATAGCCGGGGGCCGGCGGTGCCATCGGCGGGCGTATTGCCTGACGTTCGTTGCGGCTGTCGGAGCTGACGGTCATGCCCAAGCCCGGCTGTTTGAACAGAAGGGCATCGCTGTTGATAAGATTGTAGGAGCGGGCCGAGGCTTCGGACTCGGGATAGCGCAGTGAGATGTCGGCGGACAGATCGACGGCTCCCGCTGCGAGGGCTATCAGCGCGGTCGCGCCGAAAAGCAGATGTCTGAATCTCATTGTGAAAGACTGGTTGTAGTTAAAGATATTTAATTTGATTGCAAATGGATACAAATAATATCGAACTTCCCGCCCTATGTTGTTAAATATGACTAACATATTGTCAAATGCAACAGACCCCGGCCGCTGTGAGGCGGACAGGGTCTGTTAAGGGAGAGCGGAGCTGTCAGCGGAGAATCTGCTTGACGGTCGAGCCGTCGGCGCGTTTTTCGATATATATTCCCGGAGTTGTCGGGGTTGAGATGCGGCGTCCGCAGAGGTCGTAGAAGGCGACCGTTGCTGAGGTTCCGGCCTCGATATTGTCTATCGCGGCCGTTCCGATCAGAAGTCTGACGGGCAGTTCTACGCCCGGAGCCCTGAAGGTTATGTCGGCAGTGGCTTTGTCGGTGCGCGTTGTTGTCAGTGTAGCCGTGCATTTGTCGTAACGTCCTTCGATGGCGCAGCTGACCCCGTCTGGAAGCCCTTCGACGGTCAGCTCCGGGGCATCGTAAAAGCTGTCGAGAACGAGGCGTGTCGGCGCAGCGGGAATAACTCCGATTTCTTCGGGCCCGGTCAGCCATGGCAGTTCGGCGTCGAGCACGAATGCGAATGAGTTCATCAGCCCGGTCATGTATGCGATAGGACTGAGAGTCGTGCGCGGTTCGTTGCCGGAGTAGCATATCTCTTTCTCGATCCATCCGTAGGCGAGGCCCCGATAGTCGTCGGCCATGCCGACGAACGGCGAGAAGTAATTGACGTCGGGACTGTTGAACCCTATGATTTTAACGACATATCCGGGAGCAACGTCAGAGGAAAGCACAACGGGCTTGTCGAACGTGAACATGATTGTTACGAGGTCTTTGCCTGTCGATTCCTCCATAACGGTGTTGACAACGCTCTTTGCCGAGGCGAGGGCAGTCGGTCGGATGATGTAGCCGCCCGTTTCCTTGTCAATATCGGCGAGATGAATCTCAGCTGTCAGTTCGGCACCGTCGGCAAAGTCGGCGTAAGCACCGAAGTGCAGCCCGCGCACAACCGTGGGCGCTTCCGTTGTCGTATACATATTGATGAGAGAGATGAGTTTGGAGTAGTCGCCGTCTTCGGGATCGCCGTTGAAGGTGTAGTCGGTCCAGAAGGCATCGGTTCCGGGGCTGTGACCCAGAACGGGAATTGTCATGTCGTCGCCGCCAAGCTGATTGTATAATCCGTCGGTATATGGGAATGACATAAGCCCGAGCTCAAGCAGAGTCGGAGTTCCATCGACTTTTGCCTCGAATTGAGGGCGTCCGCCGACCTGGATATAAGATGCGTGGCTGAACGAGCCGGGAGCGGCGCCGTCGCGGGTTGCTGTAACCTCCGGCACGGGGAACAGGTTGTTGCGGGTGGTGAATTCCGACGTGTAGTCGGGATGATAGGTGACGGTCAGCTCTTCGCCGTCGGCCGGCATTGTCTCCCCCTCGTTATTCATGTATGACCAGACGAAGTCGACGCCGCTGTCGTCGCTCGTGGCTGTCCATGTCAGAGGGATGTTTACTCCGTTCACGGCCACAGGCATGGTCAGTCCGGTCATTTCTTTGTCATAGCCGAAGAAGAGAGTGCCCCCCGGGTGGGCGTATGACGCCGAAAGTCTGGGATAGCCTACGCGCACAGCGTCGACGAAGACAGAATTGGTGTCTTTTCCCGAGCTGACGAAAGCGATCTTAACCTTCTTGCCGGCATATTCGGCGAGGCTGACGGAAATCTGTTTAGCCGGCTGGCCCGACTCATTGAGCAGTTCTTCGAAAGATTTGTCTTTGCTCGATTCGACGGTGCTGTATAGATCGTTCCATGTCGTTCCGCCGTCGGCCGATACTTTAACCTTAAAATCGCCGATAACGACCGGGTCGCCGATATATTCATAGGTGTCCCAATTAACATTATCCATGCTGAAAAAGAAGACGGCGTCGGCATATAGAAGGAAGTCAAGTCCCATCCTTCGGGCAGCTCTATCTCGGGAGTGACGAGCCATTCGTTAAGGTCGACGTCGCCGTTGAAGGGGCAGTAGAAGGCATAATCGCCCTCGAATCCGGTCATGAACAGCAATGCCGGATTGTCGGCGTGCCAGGTCAGATCGCTTTCGAGATTGTTTTTGGAATCGACGGCCCATCCGTCGGGAGTCGCTCCGTCGTGTTCGAAGTTTTCGCTGAGGACGTTTCCATTAGCGTCGGGAGCTGCCGCCGGCAGGTTGCGCAGCCGGGGAGTGATAGCCATGGAACCTTTTACAAATTTTTTGACGGAGTTGCCGTTGGCGTCGCGCAGAATCTGGAGCCTTGCCGACGGGCCGAGCTGGCGGTTAGAGATTACTCTCATTGATGCCGGAGTGGCATGGCGGTTCGTTATTGCCGGTGTTCCGGCAACGGCGTCGACAAGCGGTGTCGGCGGTGCGGCCGACAGTGGCGCGACAGTGGCGGCTGCTAACAGAGCAAGAAATGAAATTTTCATAATCAATAATAATTGTGATGATCTCTCACAAAGAGATAGCATTTCCTTTGTATTTGCAAATTTCATATTGATTATTGCGTAAATTTATATTCGATAGTGGCGTTTTATATTCGCTATAGAATCTCGGCAGAGCAGGGCCGAATTCTGAGATTTCTTAAACAATCGAGTGGCAAAACTGGTTAAGTTATTAAAACGTATTTGAAATATGTTAAGGATGTTGCGCGGATAGATCTCGGCAGCCAGCAGTACGGCACTGTCTCGAAAGTGTCGGGCCATGAATGTGCGCTCATGGGAATCTATCAGTTGCCCGGAGCCAATGCCCTCAGTGTTGCCAATGCGGTGCGCGACCGGCTCGAGCAACTCGCTCAGAATTTTCCGCCCGGAGTCAAATATGATGTCGTGCTCGACACTACGGAGTTTGTCACTGCTTCTATCGACGAGGTACTGGTCACCTTTGTCGAGACAACGCTGATTGTCATGATCGTCATTCTGCTGTTCCTCCAGAACTGGCGCGCAGTAATCATACCGATGATAACTATTCCGGTTTCGTTGATTGCGACTTTCGCCGTCATGAAGCTGTTGGGATTCACTCTGAACACCCTGACGCTTTTCGGTCTTGTTCTCGCCATCGCGATAGTGGTCGACGACGCGATAGTGGTTGTCGAAGACTGTTCCCGACTGGTCGATGAGGGGAAACTGACGCCGCGTCAGGGCGCCGAGAAGGCTATGCAGGAACTTCAGAGACCGGTCATTGGCGAGGTGCTCGTGTTGCTGTCGGTTTTCATCCCTACGGCTTTCATCAGCGGCATAACCGGTCAGCTCTATAAACAGTTCGCGCTCACAATCGCTGTGTCGACAGCTTTCTCGGGATTCAACGCCCTGACTTTCACGCCGGCGATGTGTGCCCTGTTTCTGCGCAAGAAGAAACAGGCTAAATTCTTCATCTACCGCTGGTTTGAGAAAGGTTTCGGGGCGACGCTCAATTCCGGCCCACGGCGTCAGTTCGAGCGAAGGAATCGAAGAGATGGAGAATCTTGTCAGAGAGGTCGCCGGCGAAAACTATAACTACGCCTGGACCGGCGAAGCATATCAGGAGACGCAGAGCGGAACAACGATCTCGCTTGTGCTGATCTTCGCCATAGTGATGACTCTGCTTGTGCTGGCCGCACAATATGAGAACTGGACAGATCCGGTGGCCGTGATTATGGCAATGCCGACGGCACTTCTTGGAACGGTCATGGGCTGCATATTCCTCAGTCAAAGCATCAGTATCTACACCCAGATCGGTATTATCCTTCTGTTGGGTCTCGCAGCCAAAAACGCTATTCTGATTGTTGAATATGCCCGCGATTTCCGTTCGGCGGGCAATGACATAAGGCAGGCGGCGCTCGATGCCGGCAAGATCCGCTTCCGGCCGATCATGATGACCGCTCTCGCTTTCGTGTTCGGCGTCATGCCGATGTTGTTCGCAAACGGCGCCGGAGCAGCGAGCCGTGTGTCGCTCGGAACGGCGGTCGTGTTCGGTATGGCGGTCAACGCCATTGTCGGAACGCTTTTCGTGCCGAATTTCTGGGAACTGATGGAACGCCTTCTAGAACGCTATCTTTCGAAGCTGTTTGCCGGAGCCGACAAAGCCGCCTCTACAGCCGGACAGGAGGATGGCCCGGAGTCCAAAGCCACGCCGTGACGCGCTTTGCTTCGGTAGCGTCGAGAGCCGAGCGCACGGCTGCTGTCAGTCGGTGGAGGCGTTGGCGTTTCGACGGAATGTCGGGATAGCGGTCGGGATCGTCGACAATCTCAACAGCATGGATGTCGCCTCCCGGCAGAACAACAAGCCTGTCGATGAGCCATGAACCGCCATTCTCGAAGTTGACGGCCGCATGGCATGTCACAGAAGAGTCTGAGTCGTACCATCGGGCCACGGTAGTGTCAGCCAGTGCCGAGGAAATATCGGCCGAGAGCCTGTCGGCGGTGGCGATGTCGATGAAATGCTGTGCGGCAAGCCGTCTGATCTCCTTGCCGATTGCCGAAGCGCTGCGCCGGTTTCGCAGAAGGGCGATAAAGCGCTCGGTGTAGCTCTCTGAAGGCGATTCGTCGTCGTCGAGGGTGACGCCGGCCCATATATCGCGATTTTCCGTGGCTGCGCCTATCGGATCAATGAAAAACGACTCGACGGGCTCGAGAACGCTGCGCTTGCTTTTTTCGCGAACCGGCGAGGTCGGCGCTCCTGCTATGATATTTCCTGTGGCGGCATCGGCGACGAAGCCTCCGAGTTCGAGCGCATTCTCGACGAGCGAAGTACCGTTCCCACCTTTTGCTCCGATATTGACGCATAGCTCGCGTCCGGCTCTTGTGAAAGCAACGTAGAGAACGTTGATCATGTCCGACAATACCTCCCGGTCATATTTGCGGTATTGTTCGTCAAAGGGGGTGCCGAGCATTGCTTTCGACGGGATAAGCGGCACCAGTTCGGGGCGGTCGTCATCGTTGATGCCTTCGATCTGGGGAGTCCTGAACCAACGGAGTCGTTCGCGGTTCTTTTTGTCGATATATGGAATATGGACACAGGGGAATTCAAGCCCCTTCGATTTATGGATAGTCATGACGCAGATTGCGTCGGGGTCGGCGTCGGTATCGACCATTGCCGTTCTGTTCCCATAGTTTTCCCACCAGCTGACAAACGACGCGATGTCGCCTTCGCCGGTTTTCTCGCTGTGGTCGATCGCCAGATCGAGAAGGGATGTGAGATATGCGTTCTGGTTGACGCGCTGCTCTTCGGAGAGCGACGCTATAATGTTTCTGACAACCGACGGAAGCGAGTTTCCTTTGCCGAGATTCACCGGCGCCGGATCGATTGCCGTTTCGGGATTTTCGGCACGTTCACGCCGGCGGCGCATATAATTTCCGACAGCACGGGCAAAGGCCTCGCTGACAGGATGGCCGGCGGCACATTCTTCTTCATAGTCTTTGTTCAGAATGGCGATCTCACGCATCGACACATTCCGGTCGGAGGTGACGAAATCCGACGCTGTCATGGTTTTCAGAATGCTCATCACAACTCTGACCGCCGGAGAGTTCTTCAGCGCGAGGGCTTCGTCGCTGGAGATTTTTACACCCTTGAAATCGGGATCTGACGACAGCACCGGCAGCAATGTCTCGATAAAGCTGCGGGCTGTGTCGTTTGTGCGGAAAAGCACTGCGATCTCACCTCCGCGATAACCGGCACGCAGCTGGCGCCTGATTTCTCCGATGGTTGTCTCGAATGATCGGGTTATGAATTCCTCGGAGGTAGCTTTTGTCCCGAGAGTGAACCTCAGATCGGAAATCCGCACATATCCCTGAAGCTCACGGCGTTTCGGCGCCACACTCTGAACGACATTGGCATAGATATCTCCAAGGCCTGCGGCTTCGGCCATCGACTTGAAAAGAACATTGTTGAATCTGACAATGTCGGCGGCACTGCGCCAGTTTGTGTTTCCTGCCACGTCGTTGCCTGTAATGGCAGTGTTCCCCGGAAAGTCACCGGCAATGTTTGTCAGCAGGGTAGGGTCGCTGTTACGGAAACGGTAGATACATTGTTTTTCGTCGCCGATGACGAGGCTTTCGTTGCCGAAACTGACGCTCTCCGCAATGAGCTTGCTTAGATTTTCCCATTGGAGGCGCGAGGTGTCCTGAAACTCATCGATAAGGAAATGGCGGTAATACTGGTTCAGTCGCTCGAATATGAAAGGCGAATCGTTGTCGGCGATTATGCGGTGGAGAACCGAGTTGGTGTCTTTGAGAAGGAGCGAGTTGTTCTGCTCGAGAATCTTGTGGATAGAGTCGGTCACGTTGCCGATCAGCCCCATGGCATAGACGTTGACACTCATTTTGTTGAGCAGTTCCCACATCTTTTTTGCCTCTACGATCGCACTGAAGGCTTCGCTGACGTCGGCTACAAGTATTGCCGGCGGTTCTGTTTTGCCTTTGAATGCTTTGGCCGGATTCTGTTCGGTCTGATTGAGTTTAAGTCCCGGCAAATTCGACGGTGTCGCCGCAGCCCATGAGTTGAGAAGCTTGAACGCGTTGGCCGAGATTAATTGTTCGTGTCCCGACGCAGTCCGAAGAGCCTTCTGCGAAGCTGACCGGGCCACTTCGATAAGGTTGTCGGCCCGGGAGGTCAGGCCATCGCGGAATCGTTTTATTCGCGCCGGGTCAGAAAGCCATCGAAGCATCTTGTCGATATTCTCTTCGAAAGTTTCGTTGAACAGGGTCTTGAAAAACGAGAGGAATTCAGAAAAAGTGTTCGAACCGCGATCGAAGACATTGAATGCCTTCCTTTCGTTGAAGCGTGTCAGAGCGTATTCAGTTACCCATCCCATCAGCTGGCGTGTCTCCGCGTCGGTATTGTGGTCGAGGCTGTTGAGAAGGTCATTGACGCCGTTGAAGATAGCTGTCGATTCGTCGAGATCGACCTCGTAGTTGCCGTCGAGTTCGGCCTCACGGGCGAACGCGCGGAGAATTGTCTGGAAAAAAGAATCGATGGTCGAAACGCTGAACATTCCGTAATCGTAGAGCAGCTGCTTCAGTGCTTCAGAGGCCGCGGCAGCGATCTCTTCCTCCGAGGCGTTGAAGTTGGCCATGAATTCTTTGAGGTAGGGGCTTCGCTCCGTCGGATCGAGAACCGCCATTGTCGCCGGATTGAGAGCCAGCAGTGACAATTCATGGACAATTCGGTTTTTCATCTCTTCAGTGGCTTTGTTGGTGAACGTGATTGCCAGAAGAGAACGATGGGCCATCGGAGCATGGCGGTAAAGATGCCGGCGCCCGTTGGAATCGGTATAGCCAAGGAGCATCCGAATGTAGCGTTTGGCCAGAGTGTAGGTTTTTCCCGAGCCAGCCGAAGCTTTGTAGACGTCGAGCATCCGCGGTCAGATTATGCGCGTTTTATAGCCCATCCCTGTCAGCAGCGACGCTACATCTTTTCTGCGGTCGCCCTGAATCAGAATCTCTCCGCCGCGGGCTGAGCCTCCTGTGCCGAGAGATTGTTTGAGGCGAGCGGCAACAGCCAGAGCCTCGGTGTCGTTGTCGGTGTCGAAGCCTGCGATGATAGTGGCCTGTTTGCCTCGCCGTCCTTTTTTGTCGAGCACGATGTCGAGCTTCCTGCCTCCGAAAACGGGCTCAGCGGGAGCCTGGACAGGCTCATCGGCTCCGTCTACGTCGGACTGTTGCTCGGGGTCGAGCAGCTGACGCAGAGAATCGCGCCAGTCCATTCCCTGACGATTATTTGACATCATTCCGGCGATGATACATGAAGTTGCTGCCGTGGTCGTTGACCGTCAGTGTGATTCCGTTGAAGTCAACAATCGGTTTCTCCTGATGGCCGACAATTTTTCCGACGAGGGTCGAATCGCCTTCGGTGAGCAGAGTCGACGGGTCGAGATCAAGAATCAGCTTGTTGCCCTCGACATTCCATTTGCCCTCGACAGTCATTGTCAGGACCCCGGGATTGATGGCTCTGATCTTGCATTTGCCGTTTTTGTTGAGCTCCATAAGAGGCTCGTCCTGAGAAATCTCGCTGATATAGTAATTGCCGGCAATCTCTTTTGCCTCATCGCTCAGATGATTGCAGGCCGCCAGAACAAGCGCGCAGCCCAGAATCACCGTCATAAAGAATTTCCTTGACATCTGTGATAAATATTTAATCGCGCAAAAATACAACTTATTCATCAGAAATCATTGTCGGGTAGCTGAAAATTTCATCGGGCGGAATTTGAGAATCGCCGCTATGGCGTGTGTTATTGCAGGGTCGGCAGTTTTGCCGGAATTGTCGGATGCCTGCACACGGGCCGTTTATCTGGGCCCCGACAACATGATTGTCACGGGACGCACGATGGACTGGAAAGAAGATCCGCATTCAAACATCTATTTCTTTCCGAGGGGTATGGCCCGGCGCGGAGCCGAGACCGACAATACGGTCAGATGGACGTCGGCCTACGGCAGTGTGGTGACTGCTGGATATGACATCGGGGTCTGCGACGGCATGAACGAGAAGGG
>UMEO01008766.1_pt1 | contig 11062 bp, 8 predicted proteins | sample 1964781 | NCBI WGS metagenome assembly UMEO01 (sample SAMEA4836023, study PRJEB28245) | human gut metagenome | biome: gut microbiome; material: fecal sample | place: Denmark | collected 2008 | reverse complement strand
AGGGACGGCGCACCTTCATCTTGCAGAGCACTTCGGCCTGCTCGTCGGTCGCGGCCTCGGCAAACGACCAGTACTCGTAGCCCAGCAGCTCGTCGCGGTGCAACAGACGGTTGGTGCAGTGCTCGCACAGTTTGACGATGGCCTCGCGCGGATGCTCCGGCAGCGGCGGCACGAACTCCGAACCGATGTCGGGCTCGGTGTAGCTAATCCCCGGTCCGTTGAGAATCATGGTTGTCCCTTCTCTTGCCACAGCCCGACGAGGCCGCAGCGCCCCTCTTTTTTTGCAGGCCGGGCATGCCCCATGCCGTTCACCCGCCATTGTTGACATTGTGTCAAAAATAGTATTGACGAACCGTCAACAATATTCAAGACTGTTAGGCGAACGGTCAGGCAAAAGAGGATGAAAGGCGGCAAAACATGGGCAACAACACAGCAGGTACCTCTGTGGTCGATGCCGTCCCCGCATCCGATAGCGCGGCAAAGCGCCTGACGGGCGACGAACGCCGTCGCGAGATCCTCGATGCCGTGCGCACCGTAAGCTCCGAGCTGGGCGTGTCCCACCTATCGGTATCGGCCGTGACCAAGCGAGCCGGCTGCACGCGTTCATTGTTCTACCACTACTTCGCCGACATGGACGCCGCCGTCACCGCTGTTATGGACGAGGCGATCGACGGCTTTATCTCCGAACTCGAGCGGTGGAACGCCGACCGCACCGTCGGTGATATCGAGGGCGCGCTCGACACCGTCGCCCCGCTCTTTAAGCGCCTGGTCGCCAGCGGCCACGAGCTGCCGAGCACGCTTACCTCGAGCAGCGGCGCGCTCTACGGCGGCTTTTTGCACAACGTAGTCCAGCGCGTGGCGCAGTATATCTGCGACACCACCGTAGTGGATTTTGTCGCCCATCATGAGCTACGCATCGACCATGTCCACGAGACGTTCTACACCCTCATCATGGGGTTGTTGATGTATATCCGCACGCACCCCGATGTGCCCGACGAGACGGTCAAGGAAATCATCGCCTCGACACTCCACATCGAGGGCTATACCGCTAAGTATCCGGAGCGCAAGCCCCAGAACTGACGACATTTGGCCAAACTGCCCGCGATCAGAAGAGGGGCCGCGGGCGTGTGAAAGGAGAGCAGCATGCTGTTCGATGTTTGGGGTAGCGATACCCTTATCCACTGGGCCGGCTGGGCCATGGTCTTTATCGGCCTGATCGTGCTCAACGAGGTCGGCCGCCGCACCAAGCTCGGCGCGGCAATCATCTTTGGCGTGGCTCCGCTGGCCATGACCATCTACTGCGTCGCCATCGCCATCGGCGTCTCGCAGGGTGCCGAGTGGGCGCTCACCAACCCCACCCATGTGTAGCAGAACAGCTGGTTCCACTACGCTAAGGTATACGCGGCGCTCGCCGGCTGCTGGGGCTTTATTGCCATTAAGTACCAGTGGGGAAAGATCGGCAAGGCGCGTTGGTTCCGCGCATGGCCGTTTGTGATCGTCGCCATCAACATCATGATCGCCGTCGTGTCCGACTTCGAGAGCGCCTATCACTTCTTTGTCCTGGGCGAGTCCACCTGGGTCACCTCCGAAGGTGCTACGCAGCTGGCCGGCTGGAACAACGTGTTCAACGGCATCGCCGGTATTATCAACATCTTCTGCATGACCGGTTGGTGGAGCGTCTACGCCTCCGAAGATCAGACCGACATGCTGTGGCCCGATATGACCTGGGTCTACATCATCGCCTACGATATCTGGAACTTCTGCTACACCTACAACTGCCTGCCCACCCACTCCTGGTTCTGCGGCTTTGCGCTGCTGCTGGCGCCCACCGTCGCCGCCTTTATCTGGAACAAGGGCGGCTGGATCCAGAACCGCGCCTTTACGCTGGCCATTTGGTGCATGTTTGCCCAGGTGTTCCCGTACTTCCAGGAGGAGTCCATCTTTGTGACCCACTCCACGCTCGACCCCGGCGCCGCCACCGCGGTCTCGGTCGCCGCACTGGTCGCCAACGTCGCCGCGATCATCTACATCGCCTACCGCGCCAATAAGCTCGGCCGCAATCCCTACAAGCAGGATGTCTTTGAGGGCACCAGCGATTGGGAGAAGGCCACCGCTCGCCGCGCCAAGGTGGATTACGCACACGCCGAGTAACGTGTTGGTCGTCGTCGGCACATAGGCATAGCCCTACTTGTCAGGCTTTCGATTCAGTGCCTTGCGAAGCCCCCGGAACGCGATTCGCTCGCGTTCCGGGGGCTTTTTGATGCCGCGACTGTGGGTCGGATGTCGCCCTCGGATTAAATCGTATTTCAAATTGCACGCCGGCTCTATATGACCCCATTTTTGGGTACATTGTTGAGCCGATATTGCATTGGGGGATATATGAGCGATGAGACGATGGGGCGCGAGGATGCGGCTCAAGATGCAGAAGCGTGCGCCGAGGCTCTGGAGAGCCTAGACCGGATCGCGCTGGGCGAGATTGCGTTTGACGATTCGACTGTTGATGCGCAGGATGAGTCAGAAGCCGAAAGCGAGCAAGATGCCGGCGATGATGCTGCGCCTGCCGAAGACGAGGCGGGACACGAGAACTCCGAAAGCGAGGCCGGCGACCAGCCCAAATCCGACGCGGGCGAGGAAACCGTCTTGCTCGAAAGTCTGCCGGCTGAGGATTCGCTGACCCGCGAGCTCCCTGGCTTGGGCTCTGCGCCTGTCGTAGACGAGACCATCGCCATGGGCGATATTCCCCTACCGTCCGTTCCCTCGGCGCGCGAGGCCGAGGTTCGCCATCGCAAGATGTCGCCCAAGCGCCGCAATCTGATGGTGGCCGGCGTCGTAGCCGTCGCACTCGTTGCCGGGGGCGCGGGCTATGCAGCCTGGAACGGATATCAGCAAGAACAGGCAGCCGCTGTCGCCGCCAGTGCGCATACCATGATGTCGGTGCAGATTGGCGTGCACGCCGCGGGGCTCGACTGCTCAACCGGCTCCAAGATTCCCGTGCAGGTGAGTGGACAGGATTCTGACGGTTCGTCCGTGAGCGAGACGCTCTACGTCGATGAGCACGGTCGCGGCATTAAGCTGCTGCCCGGAGATTACACGTTCTCCATCGCTGCCTCCCCCATCGCGGCCGACGGCACCATCTACACTGTCCCGACCACCAAGGCGCAGGTCACTATCAAAAGCGACGGACAGGATTTGCGCGGTGAGGCCATCTTTAAGCTCAAGGTGCCTTCGGCTGACTCGGTGACTGACGACCAGATCGATGCCGCCGCAAAGTATGCCGAGGAAGGCGGCGCGAGCTCTGCCGCCGCGGCAAAGATACTCCAGCAGGCGGCAATTACGCGCCGTGATGCAGCCGCCAACGCCGTGAGCGCAAGTGAGGCGCAGTCCGCCCGTGATGCCGATGCTCGACACAAGGCGACGAATCTGTATCAGCTCGATATTCCGGTTGAGTGGTATGGCAAGGTCGCGACCTGGCAAAACGGCAGCACACTGTGCATTTATCTGGACGGCGACACCAACACGCCGCTCGTGACCCTTGTCGCCGTGCGCGACGGCGAGAGCTTTACGCCCGACGGCGGCGATACGGTTTTGGGCACGGTCAGTCTGGGCAACGGCTACACCGTCTATGCCAGCGGGCCCGTCTATCCATATGTGATTCCGCAGACCATCAACGGGCGCACGCAGGATCCTGTGTCGACTTATCCCATGGACACGGCCATTGAGCTTGTCGAGCTGACGACCGGCAACTGCTACACGTACAGCCAGATCAAGAACGACCTGGTCGGTAAAGACGGCAAGGCAGACGCCGCGACCAAACTCGAGACCGACTACCTGGCCCAAATTCTCCTGCCAAGCATCAAGGCCCAGGACTAGTTACCCGCGACCCATAAATGATTAGGCAAGGAGCCACTTCCATGCGGGCACGGCGTGCACTACACCGTGTTCGCATGGAATATCGGTCTGTTCATCCATGGTAACGATTGCCGACTCGCCAAGATCAAACTGGGCCATCGAGGCATCAAGCGCGGCAATTTCGCGCTCGCGCGTTTTCTCACTTGCCATATCCGCACTCACCTGAATCAGGCTATAAGCCCGCATGAGAAGCGCGTCCCCAGCCACAAAGTCTACCTCATGGCTTTTGCTCTTCTCTTTGATTAGCAGGCGGCAGACCGAGCCGGTCCTCACCGCGGGAGTCCTTCTTCTTAGCGCATTGAACACTGCGGTCTCGAGCCTCTGGCCCTGGTCCAATGCCGATGCGGGAGAGAATGCTCCAAACATCGCAGGGTCGACAGCGTAGACCTTAGACGCAGACCGCATGTTATTTGCCAGTGAACGCGTGAACTCCGGCACAGAAAATAACAGGTAGGCGTCCTCATAATACTCAAGTAAATCGCTGAGCGAATTACGACTGACGGGTATCTGTCTGCTCTTGAACTCGTTGTACACTTTGTTCACTGACAGCTCTCGTCCCGAAGATGCCATACACCGCGTCAAGAACAGCGATGCCAGGCGAGGGTTCTTGACGTCGTAACGTTCAACGACGTCCATGGCGACCGTTCGCGAAGCATATTCCTGTAGCAGCTGAATCGCGTCTGCAGGCGTCTGCTCAAGTGTCGCGATGAATCCCCCTTGTTCAAGATACCCGATCAGATGATGTCGAAGCAGCGCTGTATCGCTCGGGGAAAAGGTCGCATCTGGCTCGGGAACGCTCCCCGTCTTATATCGAACGTATTCCGAAAAACTCAACGGAAAAAGCTCTCGCGCAAGAGAACGACCCCTGAACTCGCTCTTAAGTTCTGAGGACAGCATCTTAGAAGAAGATCCCGTCACATAGACGGTCGCTTTCTCCGTATCGACTACACGCCGCAGAAACGCACCCCATTCGGGAATTTCCTGGATCTCGTCAAAGAAAATGTAAGCGCCCTCGGTTCGAGCAGCAGGATACAGCGCATAGAACGTGTCGAGCACGTCCGTCAGCAGCGATGGCTCATACGGGCGCAAGCGCTCATCCTCAAAATTGAAGTAAAGCATCCGGTCAAGCTCAACGCCCCGGCTCTGAAGCCGCCGCATCTCCTGATACAGGCGATACGTCTTTCCACAACGGCGGGCCCCCACAATCACATTTACGATGTTGTCGCGCTTTGGCTCCTGTGGGTTTCCTAGATCAAGGTCTCGCTCAAAGACCTGCGGAACCCCCTGCTGTTCAAAGTCCTTTATTTTCTGGGCGATCAAGTCGTTGAATGCCATGATTCTCCAATCTTGCTCTCTAGCTAATCAAAATTATACCGATTCTTGATTAGCTAGAGAGCAAGATTGTGTGTAGCTTGATTAACACTTAAGCAAGTTTTTTCACTATTACTGCTCGAAGGATGCCGAGTGGCTAAGAGGACAACCGAGCTCGAATGCGACTCCCCGAGCAGTCAATTTGGGACGGGGCTTTTTTGACTACCCTCCCCCTGTAGAAAAATCCCTAACGCAGTTGCGGTGAAATAGGGACTATTTTTGCTGGTCAAACCGCAAAACAATCCCTATTTCACCGCAACTTATTGGTGGCCTTTTGGGTGGCACTCAGCGCCAGGGGTCGGCTTCGAACATTGGCTCGCGCTCGGGTCGTCGGTCGCTGTAGGGGTCGTAGCCGTCGTCGTCCTCGTTCTCGGCACGGATATAGGGGTCGCGCGGCTTAGGCGCCGGCTTAGGCGCCGGCTTAGGCGCAGGCTTGGGTGCGGCATCGGTCGCCGGTGCATTCGTCTTGTTCTCGTCTTTCATCTGCATAGCTCCTTGCCATGTACTCATGTTCAACACCATCGATTGTCGCACGAAAAAGGGCGGCGGACCCAATTGGATCCGCCGCCCTTGGCGTTTAGAGACTGCTGGCAGATTTTAAGGCATGTCCCATAAATCTACTCGGCGTCGGGAACCTCGTAGGTGGCCGCCGGCGTGTTGTCGCACACGACGGTAAAGCCACCGTCCTTGTCGACATCGACCGTCACCTGATCGCCCTCGCGCACCGTGCCGTCGATGATAGCGGCGGCGATGGCATCCACGACCTCGCGCTGAACCAGACGCTTGAGCGGACGGGCGCCAAAGACCGGGTCCAGGCCGCCCACGGCGAGCATCTGCTTGGCCGCCGGGGTGATGGCAAGCGTCATGCGCTCCTTGGCCAGACGCGCGCGGACGTCGGCGAGCTGGATGTCGACGATCTTCTCGATCTGCGCCATACCGAGCGGATGGAACACCACGATATCGTCGATACGGTTGAGGAACTCGGGGCGGAAGGTCTGAGCCATGGCCGCGTTGACCTGATGGCGCATCTCCTCCTCGTCCTTGCCGGATAGCTCGGCGATAGCCTTGGAGCCCACATTAGACGTCATGATAATGATCGTGTTCTTGAAGGACACCTGGCGACCCTGACCGTCGGTCAGGCGGCCGTCGTCGAGCACCTGTAGCAGCACGTTAAAGACATCTGGATGGGCCTTCTCCATCTCGTCGAGCAAGATCACAGAGTACGGACGACGGCGCACGGCCTCGGTGAGCTGGCCGCCCTCGTCGTAGCCCACGTATCCCGGAGGCGCACCGATCAGACGCTGGACGCTGAACTTCTCCATGTACTCGGACATGTCGATACGCACGAGCGCGCGCTCGTCATCGAACAGGCACTCGGCAAGCGCCTTGGCGAGCTCGGTCTTACCCACGCCGGTGGGGCCCAGGAAGAAGAAGCTGCCGATGGGCTTGTCCGGATCGGAGAGGCCCGCACGGCTGCGGCGCACAGCTGCGGCAACGGCGGAGACGGCCTCGTCCTGGCCGATGACGCGCTTATGCAGCTCGCCCTCCAGACCCTTCAGCTTGTCGAGCTCACCCTGCATCATCTTGGAGACGGGCACGCCGGTCCAGGCGCTCACGACCTCGGCGATCTCATCGGAGGTCACCTGTTCGTTGAGGCCCTCGCCGTCCTGCTGCTTTTGCGCCTCGAGCGCGGCCTCGGAATCCTGAATCTGCTGCTGCAGGCCCGGAATCACGGAGTAGCGCAGCTCGGACGCACGACCCAAATCGCCATTGCGCGTCGCGCGCTCCTCTTCGCTCTTGGCCTCGTCGAGCTGCCCCTTGAGCTCTTGCACGTGGTCGATGGCGTTCTTCTGGTTGAGCCAGCCGGCCTTTTGCACGTTAAGCTTTTCCTGGACCTCGGCAATCTCCTGGCGCAGGGCCTCCAGACGCTCCTTGGAGGCGTCATCGGTCTCTTTCATGAGCGCCTGTTCCTCGATCTGCAGCTGAGTGAGCTGACGCGTGGTGGCGTCGATCTCGACCGGCATGCTGTCGAGTTCCATGCGCAGGCGGCTTGCCGCCTCATCGACCAAATCGATGGCCTTGTCGGGCAGGAAGCGGTCGGCGATGTAGCGATCGGAAAGGTCGGCGGCGGCCACGAGCGCGCTATCGGTGATGTGCACGCCGTGGAAGATCTCGTACTTCTCCTTCAGGCCACGCAGGATCGAGATGGTGTCCTCGACGGTAGGCTCGCTCACCATAACGGTCTGGAAACGACGCGCGAGCGCCGCGTCCTTCTCGATGTACTTGCGATATTCGTCGAGCGTGGTCGCGCCGATCGCGTGCAGGTCGCCACGAGCGAGCGCCGGTTTGAGGATGTTGCCGGCGTCCATGGAACCCTCGGTGGCACCCGCGCCCACGATGGTGTGGAGCTCATCGATGAACAGGATGACCTTGCCCTCGGACTTCTGCACTTCCTTGAGCACGGCCTTTAAGCGGTCCTCGAACTCGCCGCGGTACTTGGCGCCGGCGACCAACGCGCTCATGTCGAGCTCGATGAGGTCGCGGTCGCGCAGGGTGCTCGGCACGTCGCCGGCCACGATACGCTGGGCGATGCCCTCGACGATGGCCGTCTTGCCGACGCCCGGCTCGCCGATGAGCACGGGGTTGTTCTTGGTGCGGCGGGACAGGACCTGAATGGTACGGCGGATCTCGTCGGTACGGCCGATGACCGGGTCGAGCTTACCGGCGCGGGCGAGGTCGCAGATGTTGCGACCGTACTGCTCCAGCGCCTCAAACTGAGTCTTGTCCTCGGCAGACGTCACGCGGTCATCACCGCGCAGCTCCTCGTAGACCTGCTCGATGCGCTCCTTGGTGACGCCCGCGTCGCGCAGAACGCGGCCCGCCTCGCCCTTGTCCTCGGCAAGCGCCATCAACAGATGCTCAGTCACCACAAAGCTGTCGCCCATCTTGGTGGCCTTCTTCTCGGCCTTCTCGATGACGCGGACGAGCTCGTTGGACAGGCCCATCTGCTGGCCCTCGCCCGAAACCTTGGGCGCGTGGTCGATGGCATCCTGTGTGGAGCGTGCGAGCTGAGCCGGGTCGGCACCGATGCGCTCGATGATCACGGAGATATTGCGCTCGCCGGCACCGAGCAGGGCAGACAGCAGGTGGATCGGCTCCACCGCGCCGGCCTGCGCATCGGCAGCCGTGCTCATGGCGGTCTGCAGCGCCTCGCGCGACGTCATTGCTAGCTTATCGATTCTCATGGAATCACCTCTCTTGGGGCGGCCGCCCTACGGGGCGGCTTCACGTTGTTCGAGAAGTATTGTTGCCAGCTTTGCGAGATCTTATACATAAATCTAAGTCTCTATATATAAGATTTTATGAGTGATTAAGAGATAGGGGGCAGGCACGCTCACCCGCTACGGCCTCGTCCCCTCACTATCTCGATCTGTAACATCTAGCGACCGTTTCCGGCTCCAGATGTTACAGATCGAGACGAATTGTTCAGCGGCGCCCGTTTGTCTCAATCTGTAACATCTAGTCGGCAAATAGGGCTCTATCTGTTACAAATCGAGACGAACCGAAGACGCCCGAATCGAAAATCTAAATCTGTAACACCAAGCCCACTTTTAGCGGCCAAGATGTTACAGATCGAGACAAACCAAGAACCGCCACAAAGGTGCCCGTCCCCTTTGTGGCGGTTTTCGACAAAAAGAAGCCGCCCCGATAACAGAGGCGGCATCAAGCAAGCCTATTTATTAGCGTCCCTCAAGACCCAACGAAAACGCAGCGATGGAATCGAGAACCGACAATAGCCCGTTCGCACAGATAGAGGCAGAGATTCAAGGTCAGAGTCCGGCTTAAACGGCTTAGCTATCGCACGTCACATTGTTCTCGTCGTCCCCCTATCATATTTATAGTGCTTATAGTGAAAATAGTGAGTTTAGTGAGAAGAGTATCGCTCAAAACTCGTGGACTCAATTATTGACCTCACGCCCAGAATGAGTGGGGCAAATATTTCTATTAGAGGTCAAATCGAAGCCCAATAGGGCCTTTTCACCCCGTCATTTCGATCGATCGCTTTCTTTTGAAGATTGTCGTAAGCTGGTATCACTTATCTTAATGAATGCATACTATTTGCGAGGTACCCGCCGTGAAACGCTCCACCTATATCGGCCTGCTCGTCTTAGCGTTTGCGATTACCGCAGTCGGCGTAGGAATTATCTATCTCGCATTTCTCCCCGCCTCTGCGACGCAGGCGGCGGTTGAGACCGTAAGCTATCCCATCGAGGTCCTCACCGATATCGTCAAACCCGATTCGGTCACCGTCGATTTTGACGGTACGCCCGCAGCGCTTGGTGTCAGCAACTATCCCCGCATCGAACTTGGGGCCAGACGCTACACCAAAGATGAGCAGCTTATCGGCAAGGCAACCAGTTTACTCAAAGGCAAGACGTTTAAGCGGTGGTACGGCGCCGCAATATATCGAGCCAAGAATGGCCAAATGGTTGGCGGATATTATTCGACCCTTGAGCTCGATGCGGCAAACGGGAGCAAATTGTGCAACGTCTCATACGACCCCGGCTGCGTGGACAATGAAGGACCGGGGGTCTATATCTCGGATGGCGACGTAATCTACGTCATGGAGGGCGACCAGACGGCAGTCGTCGATTTTATGGATCGGTGTACCGAGGATGCCTACGAACAAACCTGCGAGCCCGATCCGCAGACAGCGCGCAACAGTGGCTCGGCACGCACTTGGCTATTTGACGATGAAATAACCTGGACCCCATCGAAATAAGGTCCCGCCGGGCAGGCACCTTTGTGGCGGTCCCAGTCAATTATTAGCGTCCCTCAAGACCCAACGAGAATGCAGAAATGTAGCCCGGGGCTTACCCTTTCCCGAACGCGACCCTCGCGAAGCGCGTGAGCGGGCGGGAAAGGGTAAGCCCCGGGCGGACAATTAAGTGCGTTACTCGGCAGCGGCCTTGAACTTGTTGTAGTTGATCAGGCAGCCGGCCTTGACGATGGCACGCTCCTCTGCCGTCATATCGGCAATGTAAAGCTCAATCTGCTCGATCGCACCATCGGCGCGCACTACGTAGGCGGCGATGTCCTTTAGATCGCCATCGAGCGCGGCGCGGATACCCGGCACAAAGACGTAGTCGCCCACCTCAAAGTTGGGCTCGGCCTCCATCTGGAAGGGCACCATGCCCCAGTTCATCACGTTGGAGCGATAGCGCTTGGTGGCGTACTCGTGGACGATGTTGGCCAGGCCGCCGATCACGCGCTGGCAGCTCGCGGCCTGCTCGCGGGCAGAACCGTCGCCGGGCTTCTTGGCATAGAGCATGGAGCCGTACTCGGTCGCCTTGGCGTCGGCCGCGACACCAGCGCCGGCCAGTGCCTCAAACACACCGGCAAGCTCGGCATCGAGCGCGGCCAGGTCGCCCGCGGCCTCACCGGCCACACGGCGCTTTTCCACCGCGTCGACCTCCTTGGAGCGGCCCACGTAGGCCGGATCGCGGCGGCTAAGCGTAAACTCGGCCAGGCCCAGCGGGTTGGAGCGGAAGGAGCTCGTCTCACCCGAAGGAATGAGCTCGTCGGTCGTGGTGACCGGGTCCATGATCTTGGAGCACACCTTGAGCAGGATATCGTCGCCGAGAGGCTCCATCGCGGGCCACGGCTTGATGTTGGGACCCTCGACCAGCTCGTCGGCAGGCTCCGCCTTGCCAAAGCCCCAGTACACGCGCTTTTTGTACGGCGCGTCGTCAAAGGTGTACTCGCAGGCCTCGTCCCAAGT
>UMEO01026241.1_pt1 | contig 11201 bp, 9 predicted proteins | sample 1964781 | NCBI WGS metagenome assembly UMEO01 (sample SAMEA4836023, study PRJEB28245) | human gut metagenome | biome: gut microbiome; material: fecal sample | place: Denmark | collected 2008 | reverse complement strand
GCGTAATGAGTAAATCAGACAAATCAACACTTCTGAGATTCTGGCAATCACAGTGCCAAGTGCAACACCTGTAACACCGAGCTTTGGAAGACCAAACAATCCAAAAATAAAGGATGCATTACAAAGTACATTGACACAAAGCGAAACAATATACGTAACCGACGGCAGCATGATTTTCCCGATGCTTCGGAGAGAGCTCATAAAAATCTGTGAGAATCCCATGAATAAAAATGAAAATGAAATCACCTTCAGATACTCACTTCCGGCAGCGATCGTGTCAGGACTGTTTGTAAAAATCTTCATAATTGCCGTTGGCATAGTAAAAGAGATAACAAAAAATATAAGAGAAATAATCAGGGAGATACGTTCTGCGAGACCAAGAATCTTCTCAACTGTCTTTTTATCACCTTTTCCCCAGTATTGGGCACATAAAACCGAAGTACCTGTTGCCATTCCATAATATAAGCAGAAAAGAATAAACGTATACTGGTTCGCAAGCGATGAAGCCGACATGGCAGTCTGGCTCACGTATCCAAGCATTACCGTGTCTGCAATGTTTACCAATGTTCCGATCAGATTTTGGAGCATAATCGGAAATGCTAATGTCGATGCATATTTTAAAAAATCTTTTTTATTTAACATACAGTAGTTCTTCCTTAGTTCTTAGAATTTAAATATAACAATTGACTGACCATACGATTATACTGTCTGCAGATAATATATGCAAACAGGAGTCATTCTTATATATTCTTAAAGCACGATTACCGCAGCATCAAGCCCCTCAACTTTTCCATTAAACGGTTCATCTCTAAGCAAATTATATTTTCCCTCATACTCGCTAAAGTTCTTTGCATTACTGCTGCAATTAAAAATCAAGGCAATTGTCTCTTCGACATTTTTTCGAATCAGGACTATTGTTTCTTCCTCATCCTTTGTAATTGCCCCGATCAGTTCGCCTTCTGAAATACACGCATGTTTTTTTCGGATCCAAAGCAGCTGTTTATACCATTCATACATCTCTTTGTCCTGATATTCTTCATCCCAGTACATACCGCGCCTGCAATCCGGATCGTTTGCTCCCGGCATCGCAAACTCATCCCCATAATAAATCATTGGCATTCCCGGCAATAACAGCTGAAAAGCCGCTGCCAGATGCTGTTTTTTCTTATTTCCATTACACAGATGTAAAAATCTTGCTGTGTCATGGCTGTCAATCAGATTCCACATAAGAGGATAACATTTTTTATTTAGACGTCCCTTCAAATATCCAAGATTCTGTATAAACTGACTGACCTGTATCTTTTCATCTGCCAGCAGATCGATCAGATTCAGATAAAACGGATAGTTCATGACCGTATCCCATTCATCTCCCTCAAGAAAATCTCCTGCATAATGCCAGATTTCTCCAATGATCAGCATATCCTTTTTTACAGCCTTGACCGCTCTTCTAAAATTCTTCCAGAAATAATGACTGATCTCGTCTCCTACATCCATTCGCCATCCGTCAATATTACATTCCTTAATCCAATAGCACGCAACATCTGTAATGAATTTCTCAACTTCAGGATTTTTCAGATTTAGCTTAGGCATTCCGCCATAGTATCCGAAGCATTTATAGTTTGGAATCTCTCCTCTTTCACTTTTAAGTGGAAATTTCTCAATATAATACCAGTCCAGATATTTCGATTTTTCTCCCTTTTCCATGATATCTTCAAATGCAAAAAATTCTCTTCCTGTATGGTTGAACACTGCATCCATGACGATTTTCATTCCACGCTTATGAGCTTCCTGTACCAGTTCCCTGAGATCTTCTGTCGTTCCAAATGATGGATCGATCTGATAATAATCAATGGTATCGTACTTATGACTTGAATTTGATTTAAAGACAGGTGTCATATACAAAACATCGATTCCCAGATTCTGAACGTGATCCAGATGTTCAATTATTCCTCTGAGATCACCATGCAGATCATCCATAGACGAAATTGGTGCTTTATACCATTGTTCCTTATCTACCTGCTGCGATGCTGCAAAACGGGCCGGAAAAATCTGATACACGACCTTATTTGCTGCCCAGTCCGGCACCTCAAACATTTCTTCTTCCCGAAGATTCTGCGGACAATCAAACATTCTGTCCCTGTTTGTGATGCATTCCTTAGAAAACTCATAATTGCCATAATATATTTTTTCACCCTGCGTGTCCGTAAATTCAAAATAATATCTGAGACATATCAGATGCATCTGAAGCTGTGCTTCATAATAATCATGAAACTGTGAAGTGGCAATCTTCTTCATCAGAATAGTCTTCCGCGTATCCTTGCACTCCATTGGTATATACTTATCTTCACAGTGAAGGATGATCTCCTTCATATCATCTTTTTTAACCTGCACACGTATCACAAACAGATCCTTATCAATTGCGTAACAGAATCTTTTGTCCATATCATGATAAATTGCTGAATATTCCATAATAACCTCCATTCTTGCGTGTGAAAAATCTTATTTTTTATACTATTTCCCCTCTACCTGTTCTTTTTCCTGTATTTTAGCTTACTTTTTCAAATAATTCTAACGTGCCAAAGGTCGGATGTCGATGGTTTTTTGACCATTATTTACTCTAATTTATCACAAGTAGCAGGAAAAGCAACTATCCATTTCGCTCTGTAAAATGTTTATGGAAAATTCATTCGACAAATCATGCTTTCCGAACTAAAATAAGAATGCGATATGATAATTTCATGATCCTATGAAAGGAGACAACATGATATGAAGAATAAAAAATATTCCATCGTTTATAGCAGCTTAACAGGTAATACCAAGGTGCTGGCTGATGCAATCCACGAGGCATTACCTCAGGATGAATGTGAGTATTTCGGTGTGTCCGACACAGTGATCCCTTCTTCCGAACTGCTCTATATCGGATTTTGGACAGACAAGGGTAATGCAGATACCAGGACATTACAGCTATTATCGCAGTTAAAGAATAAACAGATTTTTCTGTTTGGAACTGCAGGCTTTGGTGGCAGTGATATCTATTTTCGGAAAATTCTGAGTCAGGTTAAGCAGTTCATTGACGCAAGCAATGTTATCGTCGGAGAGTATATGTGTCAGGGCAGAATGCCGCAGTCTGTCCGGGAACGCTACTTGAAAATGAAGGAAGCTCCTGATCATCCGGCAAATCTTGATGTATTGATCCAGAATTTTGACTGTGCATTGTCTCACCCTGATGCCAATGACCTGGAAAAACTGAAAGAAGCCGTTATGGATCCATCCTTCTGATAAGACCATAAAATAAGGCAGCCCCACATAGCTGAGTCTGCCTTACTCTCTTTATTTAACGTTGATGCCACTGGCATATTGCTGCAGAAACTGTTTCTTTCCACATGGTCTTCCAAAATAATATCCCTGCAGATAATCAACCTTCATTTCTTTCATTTTCAGAAGCCACTCTTTTTCCTCGATGCCTTCTGCGCATATCCTGACGTTAATACTATGTACCATGGGGATGATATTTTTATATAATTCATAATCCCTGTCACTGTTCATCGCCTTGGCAGTAAAATCCCTATCCATTTTCACGTAACTTGGATTCATATCACGGATACAATGAAGATTCGAATATCCTGTTCCAAAATCATCGATCACAAAGGGAATCCCGTTCTTGTCCAGAGTTTTACGGAATTTACAAAACGAAGGTGTCATATCCATAAATCCGCTTTCTGTCATTTCAACACATAAGCATTCCGTCTGTAATGAATATTTTTGAATTGCATCCAGAATATCCCGCTCCACATTGCCTTGCAGGATCTGAACATAGGATACATTTACATTCATCCGGAAGTCAGGAATATATTTCTGCATTTCACAGCACATTGCTGCAGCTTCATTCAAAATATATCTTCCAGCGGGAATGATCAATCCGGTCTCTTCCAATAATGGGATAAACTCCATCGGTGAAACAAACTCCCGCCCTTCTTCCGTTATCATGGAGAAACGCATCAGTGCCTCTGCTCCAATGATCTGTTCTGACTGACAGTCCACGATCGGCTGGTAGTATACTTCAAAGCCATCATAATGGTTCACAATAGCATTACGAAGTGTTGCTATGATTCTTCCTTTTCGTAAAAAGATCTCATAGTCATCCTGGTCAAAAATATAGAATCCATTTTTACCCATGCTTTTTGCCTGTTTCAAGGCAAATTCAAACTTTTTGCGGCATTCTTCGGTTCCCTCACAAAATGTTGCTGCATCTATAACACCAATAGAAATAGAAAATATAGCTTCATAATTTTCGGCTACTATGAAATTACGAAGTTTATCTGTAATCTTTTCTTTCAGTGCCACAGCGTCTTCTGCGGAGGAAGCTTCCAGATCCACGATCACATACTGATCCGCTACCAGATGGTAGATTCTCTGCTTGTCTGAAAGGCATTCCTTCATACAGCCGGCTACGCTTTTCAGAATATAATTACCATAATCAGCTCCCCTGGAGCTATTGATCGCTCCAAAATCATCAATTCCTATATGCATAAAAAATCCCTTGGTAATGGATTCTTTTTGTGCACGCAGGTAAGCAAGGAATTCCGGTCCGCCAAGCAGTCCTGTGACATTATCGGCTCTTCTCCTGTTGCCGGTCTCATTCAGACACCCGACCAGATACTCTGCCTTTCCCTGCTGATCAATGATCACGATACCACGGCTGTTAATCCAGACCGGCATACCTTCTTTATCAAGCCACCTGTAATGAAGATTATGTACATTTTCTTTTCCTTCGCATATATCCGCAAGATGCTTTGCAAGCATCCTGCGGTCTTCCTCATATACTACATTCATAACTTCATTTGCAGCATCTGTCAGAACATTTTTCGACATATTAAACCGTTCCACAGCTGACTGTGAAATCTCAAAGGTATTATTCTGCAGATCAAATATATACAGGTAATCATCCATACATTCTGTAATGATCTCAAATAAGATTTCTGCTGTCTGCTCTCCAAACACTCTAAATATATCATTAATCACAACAAAAACTTTCCTTCCGACAACTTCACTCTATTCCTGCCATTTTCTAGAATAGCTTAAAGATATTCACACGGTCACGCATCTTGGCTGCTCCCTCTGCCAGATTAATACTGATCGCAGTATTCTCTTCGGAGGATGCAGCATTGCCCTGTACTACGCCGGACAGCTGTTCAATTCCCTGGCCGATCTGCTCCAAGGACTCTGCCTGGGAGTTGGCTTTCTCCATGGTGTTCTCTGCAAGCTCTGCAAAGGACTCCATATCTGCAATGATCTGATTGAATGCGTCTGCTGTTGTTCTTGTAATCGTATTGCCCTTTTCGATTTCCACTAAGGTCTTATCGATCAGATCTCTTGTATTTACAGCAGATTTTGCACTGTCTGCTGCCAGCTTGCCGATCTGATCTGCCACTACTGCAAATCCTCTTCCTGCTTCTCCTGCTCTGGCAGCTTCAATGGAAGCATTCAGGGATAACAGGTTGGTCTGGGATGCAATATCCTCGATATCTGTGATAATATTACCGATCTCCTTGGAGATTTCTGTAATGTGCTCCATTTCCTTGAGCAGATCGTTCATTTTTTCTTTTTCTTCGTTCGCTTTATTTGCAGAGGCTTTTACACGTGCCGATGCGTTCTGTGTTACCTTCGCTGTATCTGCCGCCAGATCCACGACCGTATCAATGGTGGCATTCAATTCCTCGATGACTCCTGCCTGCTCTGTTGCACCGTCCGCCAGGGATTTTGATGCTTTTTCCACCTCGGATGAATTCGATGATACCTGTTCTGCCAGATTACTGATCTCGGTCAGGGTACTGTTAAACCGTTTCAGAATATACAGCAGTGATGTCTTCAATTCCGAGAAATCGCCTAGGAAATCTGTAATATCATCACCATTTCTGGTCAGGTTACCCTGCGCTATTGCCTTTACCTCCACAGAGATCTCGCTGACATAATCTGCCAGAATACCCATGGCTTCTTTCAGATTCCTGATGGTATCGCCAAGCTCATCCTCAGACTCATAGGTAAGCATTTCTACATTAGACAGTTCGCCCTTACGCAGGCTGGCAACTGCTGCATCTATCTGTTCTACCGGCTCGGTAATGGAATTGGTAATGATCCTTCCGATCAGTGTCGTCACTACAGCAATCGCAAGACCCGCTGCCACGATCACAATAAATATGATTACAATGCATACATTAGCCATGACCTTTGCCTGATCTAATTCTACCTGGAACTTGTCACATAATATAGTTAATTTTTCAGCAAAAGCTTTATATTCTTCATACACCTCTCCGGTCATCAGCTTTGCTGCTTCCTGCTGTTTACCCTCACGGCTCAACTTCAGGATTTCATCTGAAGCAGCTCTGTATTCTTCCCATGCAGCGTTTGCTACTTCATAATCATCCCGTCCTTTTTGAGCATCACTGTCTGCAGACATGATTGCATCCAGATTCGCACCGGTATCCTGGATCTGACTCTCCAGCTTCTGGATTTCTTCTTCGCAGGAGTTCATGACTGCGTCATCTGATTCTACCAGATGCTGATACTGTTTGATTCTGTATTTCGCAGTCATTGTCTCTAAATCCTGCAGATATTCCAATGACGGAGACCAGACCTCCGTGATCTTCTCTATATTTGAACGGATCACTAATGTCGAGATCAGTGCCACCAACACTAAAAATAATGTCATAACAAGCACTGTCATTTGATATACTTTTAATTTTCCTGCAACCTTTAAGTTAGCTATACGCTTTTTGATCTTTTCCATGATAGTTTTCCCTTCCTTTGTAAATTATTGACTCAAACTTCGCACATTAAAATGTGCCTTTGCACCTTGAAAATTCAATAATAACTGGCATAAAAATAACATGAAACCAATGGTTTTGGTATAATTGAGTCGCCAAAAAACAATTACAAACCGGAGGCTCATGCTATGAATAAAAGTATAACACAAGCGACTCAAAATGATAAGCAGATTTCTAAATCTATCAAACGATTTTTCACAAGGTTTCATATTTCCTCAGCCTTGAAAGCTGTCTATAGAAAAGGGAACCCAATGATAACCGGTCACTTGGGAAGCTCTTTTTATACTTTTCTGACAAAATGTCTGATATCACATGGATACAGGCTTTTCAAATGCTGCTTCAAATGTTCAGAACAATGCTTTCAGATAACACTGAACTTTCAGACGAAAAAATCAATGAATTGGCGAATGCATTTATGGATGCACTTCCTACTATGATGAAAATACGACTGCAGGCTGCATAAAGGCTGAACATTGACAACTGAATAACTGCCAGATATTGAATTTTCAAGGTGCATAGCTAAAATTTAGAGGCTATGAAGAAAAGTCTGTAAATAATAATCTTCTATGATAATGATTGAGCTGGAAGCGCTAAATTGAAGCTTCCAGCTCTTACTATATATATACGCCATGATTTCGGGCATGTCAAGAGCAGACGTCAAACGTCCTTCTCATCATGCATACAGATTCTGTTATTCTGGGAGTCGTCCCTCATACATAATGCTGAGTTCGCCGTAGACTTGTCCCCAGTTCCGAATGCTCATAGTCCATTTTTTAGTGGCTTCGAAAGTTGCCAGATACAGGGCTTTCAGGAGCGCTGTATCACTTGGAAATACGCTTCTCTGACGGTTGAGCTTACGGTAGGTAGAATTCAGACTTTCGATACCATTTGTCGTGTAAATAACCTTTCTGACATCCGGCGAAAACTTGAAAATCGGCGTTATTGCATCCCAGTTATCATACCAGCGTTTCATAGAATTCGGGTATTTTGCGGTCCATTTTTCAGTAACACGATCCAGAGCCAGTCTAGCCTTTTCTTCAGCTCATTCAGGACGGACAGCCAGTATTTTGAACTTTCATTATCACCGACAGTGATTGAAAGAACCTCTTTTTTCCCTTCTGTGTTGATGCCAAGAATGACGTAGGCAGCCAGTTTTCTGATTACTCCATTATCTCGTACGGAATAATGGATGGCATGATTTATATTTTACCATAGAAGGCCTTGCTGTTATTAGCTATTTACAGACAAAGTTTCACACACAGCAAGGACATACTCCGATTTCTTCCAGTACCGGATGCATGAGCACTTCTGCATCTTCAATGATCTTATAAGTTCTGACCAGTTCCGTGATCATACCTTCGATTTCGTTCATACGGACCAGCTTCTCAATCGTCGCTGCCCTGGTTGCGGAGGTTCCGATTCCTTTCCTCTCCACTGTCTCCGTTACCACTCCGGTCCGCGCAAAGCCGACAATATAACCATTGCCCTCCAGGTATCCGTCCTCTCTCTTATCTGCACCGATTACCTTTGCGATGGACTGCGCCACCGAGGGTTTCTCAGCAATTACTAATTTATATGACATTTCGTTCCTCCTTATGTTATATCTTCCCATATGGATTTACGAACTCTGATAAGGGAACACAACAGCATTGACATTTATACAATATCCATTCTTATTTCATCAATAATACTTTTATCTCTTAACTTGTGAATTTCAGTTCGTGTGATAAAAAACACAATTCCTATCAAAACAAATATACCCCCAAATAATGCCGCCCACGGAATATGATACAATACCGGGAAAGCCTTCCGAATGGATAAATTAATTAAAAATGGAATTGCAATTCCAAGTATAACTCCCGGAACAAGTGCATTTAGAACGCAAAAAATACTTTCACTATATAACATCCTGCAAAGTGATTTATTTGTCATTCCAACACTCTTTAACACAGCAAACTCACGGCTTCTGATTCTGATATTTGTCGTCAGCGTACTGATTACACTTGTAAATCCCATGAGAATGAGCAGGATAACAAAGCCATACATCACAATTTCAGCAAGAACTATAGCTATATTGAGCATTTTAATCATAGCATCTGTTCGGGCAATTCTCACGGTATATCCCTGCTCTACATAAGAATCCTCTGCCACAATCGGAAAATATTCATCCATGACACTTCTGGCATATTCTGTATAATCATCTTCATCTGATGGCATACTAAACCAGTCAAAACTCCTCGCATCGGCATCAGGTACGACAATTCTGACCGGATATGGTGTCATTTCCAAAAAACCATATTCCTTTAAATCGGACTGTTCTAAAATACCTCCGATTGTAAGTGTGTTCTTCTCATTGGCTGCGTTTATCAGGGAAATCTGTGTCACATCATCTTTAAAAGGTTTTATCGACACATACTCTCCATTGTCATTATATTGGTAAGTGTTCAGCAGAAGGATACTTCCATATTCTGCGCCTGCCCTGTCACACAGTTTTTTATAGAGTTCATCGTCAACGGACACGATTTCTGTCCTTGTTTCCCTATTATCATCAGAAAATTTCGGAACCTGCAGCATATCCTCTGTTAATGTATTTTTATCTAATAGCGCTTTGTAGGTAAAAGTATCTGCTCCAACACCATATACGTCTATCCCGTACTTTTCCAGCTTTTGTGTGATTTCATTATATTGGTCTGATGTAACAGGCCGGCTGATTTTTCTCTCTTCTTTCCCTGTTTTCGCATTTACCTCGATATCGTAATTGGAAGAATAATCCACCATCATTTCTTTTGATTTTGGTGTCATCCATTCTTGGAATTCCTTTGCCTGACCGGATAATCCTCCGGTTAACAGAAAAAGTAAAATCCCAAGTGACAATGCACGTATCGTTGCCTTATAGCCGTATTTGTTTCTTTTCATATTTTTATAGGCAATTGCAGACTCACATCCAAATATTTTTTGGATAAAGCTGTCTTTTACCTGGATCTCTTTCAAAACTGTACCTGCTCCAATCCCTTTTACACACTGGATAGCAGTAAATTTACCAACCTTTTTAGCTGGTCTGTATGCAGAGAATAATACAATGCAAAACGAAAATACACCTGCAAACAAATATGTCCACACAGATATATGAAAGGGCAGGGAAAAGGTAAAAGGTCTCATAATAATTTTTTTTGCAGCATCATTGATATCGGAAATAAAATGTCCTGTAAATTTCACACTAATATAACCAAGTATAGTTCCTGCAATGAGTCCAAGCGGGATGGCTGTCAGACTAAGCCATAAACTCTCATAGATAACACTTGCCCTTATCTGTCTGCCTGTTGCACCAACACATTTTAAAATACCAAACTCCTGAATCCGCCTATTGGCACTAGCAGAAAATATATTGGATATTACAGTAATTGACATTGCTGCAATAAGAAGACCTAAAAGCAGTGCCGGTATTGCAAGCATGAGAGAGTATGCTCCTCCATATTCTCCATAATCCGAACCAAGGAAATCCGTAAGCATCTTATTTGCGCTTGTCACAAAGCACATTACAGTTGTAATAAGTGATGTTGCAAGTGCGATTGCAAAAATTCCTGCAATCGTTCTTTTTTTATTCACTTTCATCTGGCTTAAGGCGAGTTGTGCTGTTATTTTCATTACTTCATCACCTCGTCTTTTATGATTTTTCCATCTCCGATCGTGATGATTCGGTTCGCCTGCAGCGCTATCTTTTCGTCATGTGTGACAAGAAGAATCGTCTGCTTATATTTCTGATTGGTGAACTTCAAAATATCCAGAATCTCTCTGCTTGTTTTACTATCAAGATTTCCCGTCGGCTCATCTGCAAGAATAAATGCCGGCTCGTTTATAAGTGCCCTTCCTATGGATACTCTTTGCTGCTGACCTCCTGACATTTGTCCTGGCAGATGTTTTGCCCTTTTCTCAAGCCCCAGCATATTCACAATCTCAGAAAGCCGTTCCTTATTCTCTTTTCTTCCATCTAATTTCCATGGCAGTGCAATATTTTCCTCCGCAGTAAGAGTAGGTATCAGATTATAAAACTGATAAACAATCCCCAGATTTCTTCTTCGGAAAATTGCAAGTTCATCCTCACTCATTGCTTGTATCTCATTTCCATCAATGATAATAGAACCGCTTGTTGCCTTGCTGTTGTTATCATCTAAAGTAATACCTCCAAATATGGTCTTAATATCTTTTCAACATGAAACATGGATGCATATTTCATAAGTGTCCTCAAATTTTTATCTTTGCGTCTGGCATATTGCTTTAAGGCATCCTGAAAGACCTGCATTTCTATATTGTTCCTGCTGCGAAGCAGATCACAAACTGTCCGCTCCATATCATAAACCGGAACTGAATGCCCAAATG
>UMEO01012301.1_pt1 | contig 11262 bp, 13 predicted proteins | sample 1964781 | NCBI WGS metagenome assembly UMEO01 (sample SAMEA4836023, study PRJEB28245) | human gut metagenome | biome: gut microbiome; material: fecal sample | place: Denmark | collected 2008 | reverse complement strand
ACATCGCAGACCTCATTGGGCTTGAGTTTCAGCCTTGCGGACAGGAATGCTTCAATATCAAAAGCGTTCTTGTCATCCGCGTCGGCAGTGTACTGAAAATTTGGGTGCTTGGTAATGTCGTACTTGTCCGAAAGGAAAGGGCGCACACCACGCAGCTGGAGGATGCACTTGCCGCCGTCCATAACAGCCAGCTCATCCTGGCTCATCAGCTCTTTCCCCAATTTTTGATAGTTGAGTGAATGGGAGGTTTCCCTCCCACGGCTCTCTCCGGTGTTGTAGGTGTCGATGGTTTCCTTGCCCAGCACGGCAGCCAGCTCTTTGAGAGTAGTCGGCTCTTTACCGCCCAGGAAGATGGAAGTATCCATGTTTCCGATGATGGTATCGGCGTTATCCTTATAGATCGCCTTGAGCTGACTCTGCGCCTGCAACACCAGACAGGCGGAGATCTCACGGCTTCGGATGGTTGCCACCAACTTTTCCAGCTTCGGAATCTGCCCGATATTGGCACACTCATCAATCAGACAGCGCACATGAACCGGCAGTCTGCCGCCGTACACATCGTCGGCCTTTTCGCAGAGCAGGTTAAACAGCTGGGTATAACACATGGATATAAGGAAATTAAAGCTGTCATCAGTGTCACTCATGATGAGGAACAGGGCGGTTTTCCGATCTCCCAGAGTGTCCAGCTCCAGCTCATCATAAGCCGTGACCTCACGCAACTCTGCAATGTCGAACACGGCAAGGCGAGCGCCGCAGGAAATCAAAATCGACTTGGCTGTTTTTCCGGAAACAAATTGTCAAGGACTTTTTCATCAAAAAAGAACCTAAACGCTTAATGTTTAGGTTCTTTAATGTTGCATATTCAATTTTGTTTTCTATTTGAGCTTTTCTCCAGTTGAATCCAACTTTTCTTTCAACAAGAGCTGCATATTATGTACTGCTGTTTGACAGGTATAGAACTGCTCGTTTAACATGAATTTTTGGTCTGGAAATGCAGTTCCGGCTATTAAAGAATCAAAATATCGTTCAACCCGGTTCTCACCAGAGTTCAACAAATCAAAAATTTCTTTGCAATCATCTGGTGGTAAACTATCGCGGATTTTATTTATAGAATTTTTTATTTTTTCAGCGTATTCGCTTACCTCTTTTAGATAATTTGTTCCTCTTTGTCGTCTGCTATTATTAGCTAATTTAAGTATTTCGGTCAGTATTGAAACAATTTTTTGTGATTCCATGTATGCAATATTAGTATTTGCATAGTTTGTGAGTGCTTTGCTTTTTCTATAGTATTTGTTGGACTTATATGCGCCCAGAATCGAAAAGGCGGTACATAAAACACTCAATCCTGTTAAAAGGTAGTCCCACCAATTCATTTTAAATACCCCTTGTTTTTCTGTAATAATTCAGAATTGAACATGCTGCTTCATATTCATCAGCTAACTCATATGCATGTTCTGAATCCCAAGCATAACTTCCCATAACTCCAATATCGCCCGTTTCCTTTTTACCCCAATAGGACTCATCTTGCAAAAATTTTGCCAAAGTTTCGTAGTCAAATATACGTCCATCTTCAACCGTTTGGCAGATAAATTCATACCATCTTTCCTGATCACAAGGATGTGATGAACCAGTTGACTTATTAGCAGCAACACAAAATGTCCTTAGTTTCTGAAGAGCAACTTTAGATATTACAGTTAAGGGGTCAAATTCATCGTTAGTTAATTCAGAAATGTTAATAATGTGATTATGCCTTTTATACGGCTCAATAATATCTCGATTGAATTTTTTCAGGACAGAATTGTACTCATCTATGCTAAGAGAATTTTTTTCCAAAGGTACTATGTTTCCGACCTTAATCTGTCCTTTTTCTAAATCGTTTCCTAAATAAATGGAAACTCTGGCCTTATCCACATCAGTTCCAATATAATCAATAAAAAGATAATCTTCCCATCTTTCTGACTGTTCAACTTGTTTCCAATCACCATTGATGTAAGCTTTCAGTTCTTTTACAAAAGCTCTTAAATTGTCAGAAGTTCCCGAAAAATATAATTCGCAATATGTTTTCATTTTATCTTCCTCCACTTAAGTAGTTAGTTAATTTTGATTTATTATACCTCTTTTCTCAACATTAAACTATCATTATTTGTAAATTTTAATAATACCGCAAATTAATAGCCAGGATATTCGACACTAGAATCCTGGCTATTACCTGTGTTTTTATATACTTAGAAGTTCTTCACAAAGGTATCCATACTCTGGTAACTGGTCGATATAGGGGTTCCAGCGCCGCTTGATTTCCTGGAGTTCCAGTGGGTCAGCATCTTCCAGAGAGTGATCGTTTTGAGTCATTTCCAGCACATCACTCGCAATATCATCCAGCAGATCACGGCAGAGATGGGCCGCAGATTCCACCCACATTCCCGTATCAACATAAAACGGGTTCAGGGAGATGGTCAGCCACACATAGCCCACCTTGTCAGACCAGAGCAAATCAAAATCCGGGCTTTGCCGGATATGCTCCGCAAACACCTCCTGTATCCGTTCGATCTCCTTTTTCTCTTGTTCTGTGTAAAGCATTTTTGTGTCCTCCTTGGTTCAAATTCTGGTATGCACCACTATCAGTTTAACACAAAGAGGCTGGCAGTATCAGACGGTCACATTTGCTGAATCTCATTTTTCAGCATCCGCTTGATTTTATCACTCATGGTTTCCGTGTTGGTATTGCTGAAATGGATGCGCACTTTGTAGGTAGTCTTTCCGATTTTCCGGATTAGCACAGGAACTTCCTCCGGTGCTTTACTCTGTGCTGTATTTGAGGTCATATTTGGGTTACACATAGGGACATATACTCCTTTCTGGGACACCCTGCCGCCAGGGGCAAGGGTTTTGTCCGTACCGTGGTTTCTGGCTTCAATTTCGGGATACAAGCTCCTTCGCTGCCTCTCTGGTAGTCCCCACGTTCTCCTCCCGGAAGTTTTTCCCGGCAAAGAGGATAGGCGCACACCGTTCCAGAATCCGGTCATAAATGCGGGCATGAGCTAGATCAGGCGGGTTCTTTAGCTCCGCCAGTTTCAGGTTGGTGGTAATAATCATGGGTTTACGGCTACGGTAGCGGCTGTCGATGATGAAAAACATCTGCTCCATCGCATAGTCGGTGCTGCGCTCCACGCCCAGGTCGTCGATAATCAGCAAATCATATTCTCCCAGACTTGCGATAAACTCCGCCCGTTCCTCGGAAAACATCCCGGTAAGCCGGTTCAGGATTGTGGGGAAGTTGGTCATCAGCACCGGCACATCCCGGTCAAGCAGTGCGTTGGCAATACAACCGGCAAAAAAGGATTTGCCGGTTCCCACATCCCCGAACAGAAGCAGGCCGGTATTCTGCCGGTAGGCTTCCTCCCAATGCTCCACATAGGCGCGGGCCTTGTCCATCAAAGGATTCTGCCCGTTATCGTTGGCAAAGGTGTAGTCGTACAGATAGCGGTCTTGCAAGCCCTGGGATTTCCGGCGCTTAATGCGCTCCATGCGCCGCTGCCGTTCCTCAGCGGCCTTGCGCTGCTCCTCGGCCTCTTTCTGGCACTGGCAGATGCAGCGGGGCATGAAATAGCCGGGTTTTCCAAACTTCGGCACAACGGTCTGGCGCTGGCCACCGCAATTTTTGCAGTGAATCAGGCCATCAGCCGGATCAATATACTCATCCTGAGCCAGTTCCATGTTTTGCGATGCCTTGTCGATCAAAGCCCGGATTTCTGCGGTCATATCTATCATACGGTTTCTCCCTCCTCTACGCTGTAATCCCGGTTCCACGTGACTGCGGCCGGTTTCTTCCTATCCTCATTGGCCCACCGGCGGATGGTGGCGGTATGGTTCTGATACCGCCTGCCGGTAGAAGCCATATACTCAGACAGCTTTTCGATATACGATTCCCAGACAGCAGGAAACTCTGCCTGCAAGCTGGCCAGCTCTTTGTCTGTGAGAAACACATTTTGATACCGGCCATAGGCGCGGGCGGTGCGCCCTGTTTCGGGGCGTTCCTTCTCTATCTCTCTCTTTATCTCTATCTCTTTCTCTAACTCTATCTCTATCTCTGGTGGACGAATGTCGGACAAATGTCCGCCATCTGTCCGTGGAACACAAAGCGCCCTGTTTTGTAGCCTTGCGGCCCGTTTTCGTTCCGCTTCGGTAGAGGAACGTCCAATCAGCAGCTCAATGTTGCTCATGTAGTAGGTTCCGCTGTCCAGCAGCTCCACCAGCCCCAGTTTGAGAAAAATCTGCAAGGCCCGTTCCACAGTTCCGATCTGCTGACGGGTGATCGTGGCGATCATCTGGGCTGTATAGGGGATGTTTTCATCCAACTGCAATCTGCCGCCATTTTTCAGAGATTTCAGATAGAGCTTGAGCAGAATGTTGGAGTACAGGACGCCATCCTGCATACTCTCCAGCAGGACGATGGAATCATCGTCAAAATAGTTTTCCTTTAGTTTCAAGTAATAATATTTCCGATTGTCTGACATGGTGATTCCTCCTGGAAAATCACATGATTTGTTAATTTTTCGTGCAAAGTATTGTTTTCTTCGTGCAAATGGCATATACTATAAGTACCAGCAGAAAGGGGTTGATACGATGGCTGGAACGACTACTAACATCAGCATCCGCATGGATTCGGATTTGAAGGCACAGGCCGATGCCTTGTTTGCAGAACTGGGCATGAACCTTTCCACGGCGTTCAATATCTTTGTGCGTCAGTCGCTTCGGGAAGGCGGGATTCCCTTTGAGGTCAAACTGGAACAGCCCAACAAGGAAACCATTGCTGCGATGCTCGAAGCAGAAAGGATCGCGAAAGACCCGTCTGTTAAAGGTTACAATGACCTTGACGAGCTGTTCGCGGATCTGAAGAAATGAGAAAAACAAAGTACACAGTCAAGCCCACCACGCAGTTCAAAAAAGACTATAAGCGGGCCATGAAACGTGGCCTGAAAATAGAACTGCTGGAAAAAGTTGTGGAACTGCTGGCCATGGGCGAAGCACTGCCGGAAAAGAACCGTGACCATGAGCTGTCCGGAAACTGGGTTGGGCATCGGGAATGCCACATCCAGCCGGACTGGCTGCTTGTTTACCGCATCGAGGACGATGTGCTGGTGCTGACTCTGGCCCGCACAGGGACACATAGCGATTTGTTTGATAAGTAAGCGGATGCGCCGCCGTATGGGGAAACCTGTACGGCGGTTTTTCTGTGGGTCAAGGGGTCGTGAAACGCGACGCACCGGCAAGGGGTACACCAAAACGCTGTACCCCTTCTCAACGTTCCGGCTCATGGGTCTTGGTGTTGTCCTCTTTGACAAGGCGTTCCGCAGTCTTTTTCAGCTGCTCGGCAGCTTTGATTTCCTCCCGCATGGCTCTCATCTCCGTATATTTTCTATCCTTTTCAGCGGTCAGGCTGGCAATTTCACTTTTCCACTCTTTGGGTTTCAGTTCCTCACCGTTGTCTTTTAATCCTTTCAAAAATCGGTCGGCGGCATCGTACAGGATCAGCTCCCGGCTGTGGCGTTCCCGGAACAGCTGCTGCTTGTCTGGATTTACCCGGTCAAGCTGCTTGCGGATGGGGCGGTATTTGCGGTACTGCGCCCATATTTCTGCTTTCTCATTCAGTGCGGCAATCCGGCGCTCGGCAGCGACAATCTCACCCCGCAGACTGTAATACCGGCTGTTCATGTCCGCGATTTTTTCATAAAGCTGCTGCATGGATGTGATACCGTTTGTCTGCAAAAAGCTGAACAGGGCAGCACTTTCCTGCAAGGCGCGGACTTTCCCGGCGCGGGACACAGGACGGTTGATTTCCTGTCTTGCCTGCCAGAGCTGTGCATCCTTGCCTTGGGGCTTCTCCGCTTCTGCCTTTGACCAGTTGTAAAGCCGGGTGATACGGGCCTTGAGTTCTTTCAGCAGCTTGTTATCAGCGGCAATCTGACGGTTCAGGTTTCCTTTTTCGGTGGCAATACCCCGGCGCTCCATACGGGTGGCAGCTACGCCCATGTGAACAGTGGGAATCTGGCCAACACCCTGCCGCTTGTAGCTGCGGTGGTCGATGCGCTCTGGCCTTCCAGCGGCCTCCAATGCCCGGTTGGTGTAGGCTGCCCATGCCGCCCTCCAGACTTCCGCCTTGCTCTTGTCGTTCCAGTCAGTGGTATCCTCCCGGTGATTTTTCCAGCCGCCTTTGCCGTCCGGGATACGCTGGCCGTGTTCGTCCAGATCATAGACCTTGCGGCACTTTGCGCCCCATGTTCCATCCTCTTTCAGGGGACGGATTGTCAGCAGAATATGGGCATGAGGATTTCCGTCACCTTTGTCATGGAGTGCGAAGTCTGCGCACATACCCACGGCAACAAAGTTGTCCTTCACATAGGTCCGGACAAGGGCAAGTTGCTGCTCCCGTGTCAGTTCACGGGGCAATGCTACTTCCACCTCGCGGGCGAGCTGGCTGTCCCTCGCTTTCTCGATCTGTTCCACGCTGTTCCAGAGGGTGGAGCGATCTGAAAATTCCGGTGGGGCGTGGGATGGCAACATGATTTCCGCATGGACAACACCTCCCTTGTGGGTGTAGTCATGGGTCAGACCGTCCCACTCGTTGGTTAGTTTGGTTCCACTTCGATAAGCAGCGGCAGCAACGGCAGATTTACCCTTGCTGCGCTGGATGATTTTGATGGGGATATGACAGATGGCGATGACTCGCACCTCCTTTCCGTGAGGGGATTTAGGCTCCGTGAAACCGAACAGACGCGAAGCGGGTGTTTGGCTCTGCGGAGCGCACAAGGGGTTTGGGGAGTGTAGCGCCCCATCGCGGACGAAGTACGCAACAGCCCCCGGCAGGGCGCACGACACCGGCAACGGTGTATAAGTGCGCCCTTGTAACCAAGGGACTTATCCGGCGTCCCCGGATTTCGGCAGTTTTGCGACCAGTTCGGCAGCTCCCGGCAGATGGGAAAGAGCAATCAGAAATGTTTTGACCTCCTCGCCGGTCAGATCGGGAGCCAGCGGAAACACACCCTCCAAAATCGCCCCACGCTCAATCAGGCGGCGAGTTCTGGCACGCCGTTCTGCGTCACGCTGCCGGTTCAGCAGAATTTTCTGGCGGTTCTCTAACTGGCGCAATTCTTTCTGTGCATTTTCCTGCTCCACTTTCAATCGTTCCAATGTTCCCATTCTCTGGATACCTCCCATTTCTTTTTCTCAAAATACTTGCGGATGTTCTTCAGCCCCGCCTTGATGGAAGTGCCGACACAACTGGGATCAACTTCTTCCTGAGCAGCAATTTCGATGATTTTTCTCCCCATCAGATACCGGGCACGGATGCGTCGTGCCTGTTTCTCTGACAAGTGATCAAGGGCTTCTGCCAGCCGGAGCAAGGTCAGCTGATAGTGCTGTTCTGCTTCTTTTCTGAACAGGATTTCCTCCGGCGAAGGCTGCGCCCAATGGATGGCGGCTTTCTCGATGCCATCGTCACAGTCCAGCGAATAGAACGCCTTGTAACGGTACATTTGGCGATCCCGCGCAGCCTCTTTTCGTTTGGCCAGCAAAAAGGTTTCGGCCACCTCATCCGACACTTCAATCCAGGTATCCTTGGGATAGGCTTGCGGGTCATATTCCCGTAGGTTGATGGTTTTCATGGACACACCTCCTGAAAATGGGAGAGGCGGGCAGCTTGTCCACTGTCCGCCCCTCCATGCTGGGTAAGGAAATTTTTCCTTTCACTTGATAGCCTGAAATGGGGTCAATCGTGGGGGTGTGTTTTCAAAAAATCCTTAAAAATTTTCCGTACTGCCTCAATGGAATCTCGGACGGAATATTTGGAACAACCGCATTGTGCTCCAATCTGTGCAAGGCTCAGCCCACCCAGGGCGTAAAGCAGGAACCGGCGGCGCTGCACCTCAGTGCAGGTGTCTAGAATCGCCATAAGTTCCGACAGCGTTTCCATCCGGCAGATATGCTGCTCCGGTGTTTCGCCATAAGCTGCGATTCCTTCGGTGGCAATGATGTACTCGTCAAATTCCCGTCCGTCCCAATGCCGCCGCTGCTCATGGACAAGGTTCTCCATTTTGCGGTCGGCCTGCTCCAGATACTCATAAACTTCCATGCTCACTTCCACGGACACAGCCTGTCCGTCAATTTTGATAGTAATTTCCATCTTTTTTACCTCCGTTCAGATTTTTGTGGGTAATCTGAACGGGGTGGGCGGAGACCGGCAGTGCGGCCAGTACCGCAGGCATGAAAAAACGCCCGGACGGCACAAAGCCATACGGGCGCGATGGGATCTATTTTGTTGGTTTCTTACATGGTATAGTGCATACTGTTGGCCGTACGGTTCCGTTGCTGGAAACAGGCTTTTTTTGACGGGAAAACTTGGGACAGATCAGGCGGGAACAACGTACAGCGCATGGCGGCATCCTCCTATTGCCACCGTGTAAATTTGCATAATGTAGGTCATTAGGGCAAAAAGAAGCGGCGGCTCTGAATCAAAGCCGCCGCTGATTGTATGGGCGTGTCAAAAGGACTGCTGAACGACGGCTTTTTTCTTTTCGCCGTCGTCCGGCAGAAATACTTCTATTTGTTTTCAGTTTAGAAAATCAATCTTACTTCTAAATGACTTCCAGCTTACTCATGTGTAAGGCAAATCAAAAGGCTGTCCTACCAGTTTTGGCGGGACAGCCTTTCAGATTTATGATGGTGTTAAGTTTTGTGTTTGTTTTACTGTGAACTGATATTTTCCACAATCGACATAGCGTGTAATCTTCTTGCTGGGCCTCGTACAGCCAGCGCCGTGGTTGCGAGAATCACGCCTACAATCAAGCACAATTCCAGCCACGGAACGCCCCAGGAATTTCCGAATGTGCGAGTGATAAGGCTGGAGTATAGGAACCAATGAAACAGCAATCCGAAAATACATCCCAATATGACACCACTTATGGCATACGAGGCAGCTTCCGCAGAAATCATGCGTGTAAGCTGTTGATTACTCATGCCAATGGCACGCATTACTCCATATTGATGAGTTCGGGCGGAAACTCCCATGCTGATGGTATTCATAATATGGAAAATCGTAATGGCTACAATGATTGACAGGAAACCATATACCAATGTTGCAAAAGCATAATAAAGGCCACGTTGTTGCTGTGCTTGGATTAAGACATCAGTGAAAGTGACTCCTTCACCGAACAATGCTTCAACCTCGGCAACATCTTCTTCATCAGAACCAAAGTGGAACTGGACATCCAGGATAGTATATCCAGTCTCACCCGTCAGCTGCGAAAAAGTTTCCTCGGAGCAGATCAGTGTTTCCGTTCCCTCTGCACGAGCCAATAGGCTGTCAGACAAAACACCCCCTACCGTAACTGTTTGATCCTTCCCGTTTATTGTCAGTGTAATGGTATCTCCCACCTGCACTTCTGTTCCTGTGTTTGCCACAAACAAGACCTGTCCCGGCGTGTTCGTTACAATATCTATGGAACCTGCAATTAGTTGATCTTGCGCCCAGCGGAACTGATTTTCTTCATAGGAGATTAGATTGCTGTTATGGATTGCGCCGCTAATTTGGGCAGGAACATCATAAGCAAACATTCTGCCAAACACTCGACTAACAGCGGAATTTTGCGCTACGGCATCCCTTCGATCCGCCGGAATGGAACAAGTATTTGTGTCACTGACAATGGAAAGCTCGGGCGACCATTCTTTCGGCATAAATGCGTTTTCCATAAAGGGAACCAGCGTACAGAACCCTAAAAACAAGGTGATGCAGATCGCAAATGCACCTGTCATCAGAATATAGCTGCGCCGTTTGGCTTTGGCATGATGGATACCAAGTGCTACCTCTACATGCCACCGCCGTGTGTTTGCCGCATGGCGGAACGAGGATTCCTGCTGTGTATTGCCTGTGACAGCCTCCAATGGGGAAACCTTTGCTGCCATTTTTGCGGGGGTCCGAGCTGCCAATAGAACGGTAATAAGTCCCAATACAATGCTCACACCAATGCTTAGCCAGCTAATGCCAAAGATAGGCATATAACCAAACCATACAGTGCTGAGCTGCCGCATGACTGCACACAGTCCCCAAACCACCACGATACTTAACCCGATACCAATGGGTATGGCGGTAATGCACCACTGTAAAGCCTCACGGCGCACAAAGCGCAATACTTGGCGACGAGTGGCTCCCAAACAGCGCAGTAAACCGAAAAACTCCATGCGCTGGCTAACATTACTATTCAAACTACTGGAAATCATCATAACACAAGTTCCCATTACCACCAAAGAAAGCAGAAATGCCATTGTGTATATCTGCGACATATTGGAACCCGGCAGCTGTCCGAGCATACTGAGCAGTTCTTCATTTTGGGTGATTTGTGCATCAGATATGCCGTTTTGCTGCTGAATATCAGCAATGCTGGAACCAACATTAGTGAGCAGCGAGAACCGAACGACATACTGCCAGTTACCGCTTAGATCCGCAGTTTGAATGCTTGACAGCCCTTCAGGTGTCAAAAGGATTGCACTGGCACTTCCCGAGATCATATTGGCGGCATCATCATCCATAATTCCCGTGATCGCCAGTTGCATTGTACTCCCATCAGGAGAGTTCAAAGTAAGAGTATCTCCCACCGAAATTCCTGCTGTTTGTGCTAATGTAGATGAAACAGCTACCTGTCCAGCTATCTCAGGGAACTCACCTGAAAGGACAGAACCTAAATAAATTTCAGAAAATATTGTCTCGTCCATCCCTGCAACAGAAACGGGCTGATCTGCCACTGTGCAGCCGATTTCTGCGGGAATGTTGCCTTGCCAGCCAGACAAGTCTATTTCAGGGCGGGCAGCAATATATTCGGATGTTTTTTCGTCAATAGCTGTGATTTTACAATGCCAATCTCCAGTTTGATGCCGGGTTTCATCCGTCATGCTTTTCAAATACATATCGGCCAGTCCAAACATGACTGCAACCAGGAAAACCGCCAGCACAATGCAAATGCGTGTCATGCGGCTTTGCCTGCGGTGAACCTTGTTGGAGATAGAAACCAAGTCGAGGTAGTGTTTCATTTCCGGCTCGCCCCCAACTCCTTCAGCACACCATCAGACATATTGAAAATGCGGTCTGCCGCACTTGCATGATTTTTGTTGTGGGTAATCATCAAAATGGTTTGCTGGTACTTGGCCGACATGGTTTGCAGGAGAGCCAAGACTTCCTGACTATTTTTACTGTCCAGATTGCCGGTCGGCTCG
>UMEO01027170.1_pt1 | contig 11315 bp, 10 predicted proteins | sample 1964781 | NCBI WGS metagenome assembly UMEO01 (sample SAMEA4836023, study PRJEB28245) | human gut metagenome | biome: gut microbiome; material: fecal sample | place: Denmark | collected 2008 | reverse complement strand
TGCTTGTTGGTCTTGTACTCTTTGCTTTTTATCATATGCCATCCGGATTCTTCCAGCCATCCAAACTCAGTTTCCCTGGATGCCTCAATTACAATCAGGGTTTCCTCCGTAACCATGGGGGAATGGTTCAGATAATCCAGAACCAGCCGTTCATACTCATGATTATAGGGCGGATCCATAAAAACAATATCAAACCTGTAATTCTTACCCTCCAGGCGCTTCAGACCGGTTATCACGTCACAGCCCATCACCATGGCCCGGTCCTCCAGCTTTGTCCTGCTCAGGTTCTCCCGGATGCACTCCAAAGCCTTCGGATTGTTCTCAATCATTACAGCCAAACCGGCTCCCCGGCTCAGCGCTTCAATTCCTATGGCCCCGCTGCCGGAAAAAAGATCCAGGAACATGCAGTCTGCCAATTCCGGCTGAAGCATGTTAAACAGCGTTTCTTTGATTCTATCAGTGGTGGGCCTGGTATCCAGCCCATCCAGTGTTTTTAAAAGCAGCCTTCTGGCACTGCCTGCGATTACTCTCATTCAATAACTCCCGCTTCCATACGCCGCACAGTTGCAGCAATTTTCATACCAAACAAGTATAATATGAAAATTCCAGATATACAAGGGTTTTTTTAGGATTTTTGCAACATTTCCCTCATTATTTGGAAGCAGGAAGCCCCTGGGCAATCCGTCCGGTAAATTCCGCAATGTTCATGGTCTGCATGTATACCTTGCCAGGTCCTGTCAGTTTAGTGAGGAACAGTCCCTCGCCGCCGAACAGAATATTTTTCACGCCTTTAACTGTCTCAATTTCATAGGATATGCTGGGTTCAAAGGCAAAGACATTTCCCGTATCCACCTTAATCACTTCTCCGGGGGCCAGAACCCTCTCCACCACATCTCCATCCACCTCCAAAAAGGCCATGCCGCTTCCCTGTATCTGCTGAAGGATAAAGCCCTCTCCGCCAAAGAATCCGGCCGTAAACTTCTTAGTCAGTACGGTATTGATTTCTACGGTTGGCTGGGCGCACAGGAAAGCTCCCTTCTGGCAAATCAGGCTGGTCTTTGCCGTATCTATGGCCAATATCTTCCCCGGCACAGTGGATGCAAACGCAATGGTACTGTCCGGCCTGGACGCCGTATAGGTAGCCATAAACAGGGATTCGCCGGAAAACATCCTTCCCAGTCCTTTCATAAGCCCTCCCTTTACATTGGAGTCCAGTGTGAAACCGTCGCTCATCCATGCCATGCCTCCGGACTGCGTATACATAGCCTCTCCCGCCTGCAGCCTGATTTCAACGGCCGGCAGTATATCTCCCAACATTCTGTAATCCATGTAGTGTTTCCTCCTTAGATGTTTTCATTTGTGTAACAGTATACCATATGAAGTGTTAAAATCCTTTACATTACTCTTAATATTTATGATTGAAAATCATCGGCTTAAGGTATCCAAAATAACCTCCCATTTATTGGTATCAATCTCCATAAATCTATATCTCTGCCTACTATCTTTCCAAATACCGGTCCACAAACCGAAACACCCGGTCCCAATACTCTGCCCCGCCCACCAGCGCTGCCTGCACATGGGCCGCGCCTGCCACTGCAAGACATTCCTTTTCGCTTCTGCAGGCGTCATAGAGCTCCTTCATCATCTCAAAAGGAACAAACCGGTCCTCCGTGCCGTGGATGAAAAACATGGGCAGTCTGGTCCCTGCCACGCATTTCAATGCATCCGCCTCTTTCATACCATAACCGGCCCTTATGCGGGTGACAAAATCCGCGCAGTATAAAAATGGGAACGCAGGCAGATGGAACTGGGACTTCATCTGATATGACAAAACAGACCAGGCGGACGTATAACCACAGTCTTCCACCGCTGCCTTTACATTGGAAGGCAGCTTCTCTCCGGCAGCCATCATGACCGCAGCAGCTCCCATGGATACTCCATATAATACGATTTCCGAATCCGGATATTGCCTCACAAGCCAGCATATCCATTCTTTGATATCCAGGCGGTCATGCCATCCCATTCCCACATATGTACCCTGGCTCTTTCCGTGACCTCTGGCATCGGGCAGAAGAAGATTAAATCCCGCCTGATAAAAAGCCAGAGCTTCTCTTCCAAACCACATACCGGAATCATCATATCCATGGATCAATACAGCCCATTTTTTATTTGGTTTTTTCTGTCTGCACAGATAGCCATGAAGTCTTAACTGGTCAAAAGACTCGATTTCCCGTTCTTCGTACTGCGCTTTAAGCATTGTTGCTGCTTCTGGTGCATTTCGTTCCTCCCCCGGCACTTTTTCTTTTTTTTCTGTGCCGGGCGCTGGTTTTAACAGGGCTGATTTATCTGTCGATGCATCCAGGGCAATATGAAAAAAATATTCTCCTGCCAGCAGTCCGGCGATTGCTGTGGCTATTCCTGCTGTTATACCCGCAGCAATTCCTGCGGTAATACCTGCGGCAGTTCCAACCTCCGCACCTGTCATAGATTTCTTCATCCGATACCGCCTCCTTAAAAATAAATATTAACTTCTACTATACCATGGCAGCCAGTTTCAAAGGTCCATACGTTCTAAAAAGGCCGATTTCCTGTTTTAACCAAAATACGAAGAACCTTCTAGTTTATAATTTTTGAATCATCACATAATAGGATTGTAACACAAAACAAGCCATGAACCACTAAACAATTTCATGGCAAATATAATACAAGGAGGCGTTTTATTATGTCTAACAATTCTAACAGAACAAATGTACCTGAAGCAAAGGAAGCAATGGACAGATTTAAGATGGAGGTTGCTAACGAGATTGGTGTACCGTTAACCAACGGATACAATGGTAACCTGACTTCTGCACAGAATGGTTCCGTAGGTGGCTATATGGTTAAGAAGATGATTGAAGCCCAGGAGCGTCAGATGGCAGGTAAATAAATCCTACCTTTCTGAAGGATTTCTGAAGTAAGATTGTATCATTGCTGGAAACAGCAGAAAATCCCCAGACTATGTGTTAAACACAGTCTGGGGATTTTGTCATAAATTCATCATTTTCCATCATCCGTTTGTCATCCCTATTTCTGTCATAGGCATATCAGTCGTACAGATGCAGACTAATCCACATATACCACTTTACCCGTACGTTCCTTATCCTCCTTCGTGTCGGCCGCGTATCCAAGCGCTGCCATACCGTATACCACATGGTCAGATGGTACTCCAAAGGATGTCAGAATCCGACGGATGGCAGGCTCATCGCAGATTCCCTGGAGCTGGTTAATCCACACAGAACCGATTCCAAGGGAATGGGCGGCAAGGAACATGTTTTCCATGGCACACGCATCGTCCTCCCTGCCGAAGCGGCTCTCCTTTTCATTGGACGGAATGACCAGAACCTGGGGCTGGTACATATCATATCCCTGACGGTCCAGTGTCTTTTCAACGGCCGCTGCCAGCATCTGGATTTTCTCCCTGCTTCTCACAACTGTAAACTGCCATGTCTGGAGTCCCATCCCGCTGGGCGCATGAAGGGCGGCCTGTACAATCAGCTCCATCTCATCCTCCGGAATGGGCTTGTCTGAAAACTTTCTGGTACTTCTCCTGGTCAAAATCGTATTCAATGTCTCATTCATGGTAAAACACCCCTTTCTGTTCTTATACAGCGGTTCTTATACAGCAGTTCTCATGCCGCAATTCTTATATAGCAGCCCCTAAACAGCAGATCCATATAAATCCGCTACAGGTTCAGCTTCTCATAATTGGTTCCCAGGTAATCCTCCACCTTCCGCTTCAGATCCCTGTGCTCATCTTTTTCCAGCTGAGGGTCCTCATCCAGAAGCCGGTTTACTTCCTCTGAAACCTTTTTTAAAATATTGGCATCCGTGAATATATCTGCCAGCTTAAATTCCATATCCCCGCTCTGGCGCAGTCCGAAGATATCCCCTGGTCCCCGCAGCTTCAAATCCTCTGAAGCAATGTAAAAACCGTCATTGGAACGGTTCAGTATATCCAGGCGCTCCCCTGCCCCTTGGTCCCGGGAACAATTGACCATGATACAGTAGGACTGGTCCTTTCCCCTTCCTACCCGTCCGCGGAGCTGATGGAGCTGGGCCAGGCCGAACCGCTCTGCATTCTCGATCATCATCACCGTTGCATTGGGCACATTGACCCCTACCTCGATGACAGTGGTGGATACCAGTACATGGATTTCCCCTGCTGCAAAACGCTCCATAATGGCATTCTTTTCCTTACCCTTCAGCTTGCCGTGGAGATATTCCACTGTCACGGAGGGCGGCAGCGCTTTCCTCAGGGCCTTGGTGTAATCCAGCACATTCTCAGCCTCAATCATCTCGCTCTCCTCCACCATGGGACAGATGACATAAGCCTGATGGCCCTCCGCCACCTGGCGCTCGATGAACGCATATGCTTTTGGACGATAGCCCGGATCCACCACACAGTTCTTTATGGTCTGGCGTCCCGCAGGCAGTTCATCTATGACGGATATATCCAAATCCCCGTACAGGATAATGGCCAGTGTACGCGGAATGGGCGTGGCGCTCATAACCAGCACATGGGGTTCCTGTCCCTTGCTGCTGAGAAGTTCCCTCTGTCCCACGCCAAAGCGGTGCTGCTCATCGGTGATAACCAGGGCAAGGTTGTCGTACACCACCTTTTCCTGAATCAGGGCATGGGTTCCGATTATAATGTCCGCCTCATGGCTGGCAATCTTCGCGTATGCCAGACGTTTTTCCTTGGCCGTCATGGAGCCTGTGACCAGCACAGGAACCTTTTCGATTCCCTGCTTTTCAAAAAGGCCGGTCATGGATTCAAAGTGCTGTCTGGCTAATACCTCCGTAGGCACCATAAGCGCGCCCTGATATCCATTATATGCAGCCTCCAGCAGGGCCAGAATGGCTATGATGGTCTTGCCGCTTCCCACATCTCCCTGAATCAGGCGGTTCATCACCAGACCGCTTCCCATATCGCCATATACTTCCCTCAGAGCCCTTTCCTGGGCTCCTGTAAGGGCGTAGGGCAGACTGGATTGAAAGGCAGCCACCTCCTCCGACTCCTTTATCATAAAGGCTGAATGCCTGTCCTCCCTGTGTTCCTTCAGACGCCTGACCCCCACCAGGAACATGAAGAACTCGTCAAATACCAGACGTTTCCTGGCAAAAAGAAGCTCTGTCTGGTCAGCCGGAAAATGAATGTGCTCTATGGCATAATTGATTTCAGCCAGCTCATACCTGCGCCTTAAATCCGGCGGCATGTACTCCCGCTCCATCTTCCGCATTTCCAGGGCCATCTGCTGCGCCCGCACAATGGTCTTATTGCTCAGACCCCTGGTCTGTCCGTATACAGGCTGCATGGAGCCGGCCAGGGCCTGGTAGCTGTCAGGGGTAAATACCTCCGGCTGTTCCATGACCATCCGTCCCCTTTTCTTAACCACCCTGCCGCGGAATACGTAGGTGACGCCGGTCTTTAAATTTGCCCTCATATAGGGCATGTTATACCAGGATACCTGGAGGGAGCCTGTCAGGTCCTTAAGCTGCACCGAAACAATCTGCATATGGCCCAGACGCAGCAGGTCAGCTCCCCTCACAAGCGCCGACTCCACAGCCATAACAGCCTGCTCCTTTAACTGCCCTATAGACACCGGGGGCTCATATGCATCGTATGCCCTGGGATAATAGGACAGCAGGTCATCTATGGTGACAACCCCCAGTTTTTCAAATAGTTTGCCTGTCTTCTCGCCAATTCCTTTTAACGAGTTTACCGGCTGTCTGTTTAACATGTATCAGAATCCTCCAAAGGAAGTCATGCCTGTAACGCATTGAGTCCCAGCTTTATGCATCCCATGATTCCCTGGTCATCGTGAAGGCTTGCCGGAACAATGTAACTGTCCATGTCTTCCAGTTCCTTTGTCTTGATATAGCCGTTTAACATCTCTCTCACCTTTTGGCGGATCATAGGGAACAGCTGTTCCTGGTGCATGACTCCGCCGCCCAGAATAATTTTCTGGGGAGAAAGCAGCATGATATAGTCCACAAGGGCCTGGGCAATGTAATAGCTTTCCATCTCCCATACCTCGGGCCTGTCCACCAGTTCCACAGCCTTTTTACCCCATCTGGCCTCGATAGAGGGACCGCTTGCAAAGCCCTCCAGACAGTTTTTGTGATAAGGACAGATACCGCCCTTTGAATCGTCCTCATGACGCGCCAGAAGGATGTGGCCTCCTTCCGGGTGAAGCATTCCGTGCAGCAGCTTTCCATTGATGCATACGCCCACGCCCACACCGGTTCCTATGGTGATGTATATAACGCTGTCCAGTCCCCTGGCACATCCGTATGTCACCTCTCCCAGACAGGAACCGTTCACATCCGTATCCAGTCCCATGGGAACCTTAAGCTCAGCCTTAAGCCTGCCCAGAAAATCCTTGTGCCTCCATGCCAGCTTAGGCGTATCCAGGATATATCCGTAAGTCTCTGACTCCGGCTTCACATCCACAGGGCCAAAGGCAGCCACGCCCAGGGCCTCGATCTCCTTATCCTTAAAATATTCAATGAGCTTAGGTATGGTCTCCTCCGGTGTTGTGGTGGGTATGGATACCTGCTCCAATATGGTACCGTCTTCCTTTCCTATGGCGCACACCATCTTAGTGCCGCCTGCTTCCAATGCTCCAATTAACATATATGCTCCCCTTTCTGAAATATATTATTTCAATATATACTTTTGAAACAATGTATCTGACATGAAAATTATAACAGTCTTTGACTTCTTAGGCAACTAAATTTGTAAATGCCCGACAGCTTCTCCATACCTCTCTCAGCATTCCTTCCCTTCATTCCTTCCCTTCATCCTCTTCATTCCTCCCACATCTCCATAGCTGCCATCACAGCCCCGTAATCACCAATCTGCTCTCCCAGGCCACAGGGCAGGATGCAGCAGGCATTTACACTGGCTGGGAGCGCCTCCCTCCGAAGCTCCTTTTCCATCTCGTCCTTAAGGAACCTGCCGGCCCTTGCATAGATTCCTCCGGCTACAATCCTCTCGGGATTCAGTATATCCACCAGCATGGCAAGTCCCCTGCCAAAATACCGCCCGGACACTGCCAGGACTTCTCTGGCATCCGCACATCCCATTTCTGCGGCTTCTGCCACATCCCTGGCTGTGATAACATCCAGTCCTCCCTCTTTCATGTACGAAACCGGACGGCCTGCCTTGAGAGCATCCTCTGCCATAGACCTGGCCAGCCGCGCAATCCCTCCCCCGCTGCAAAACCCTTCAAAACTTCCTGCCTTTTCGTAGCCCACAGGTCCTTCCTCCGCCAGCCGCACATGCCCTGCTTCCCCTGCCATGCCGCAAGCTCCTTCGTATAACCTTCCGTTTAAAACCAATCCTGCTCCCAGCCCTGTTCCAAAGGTAAGGAATATCATGTGGCGGCAGCCTCTGCCGGCCCCATACCGCCATTCTGCCAGGGCACAGGCGTCCGCATCGTTCTTAAGTCCTGCGACCATGCCCAGACTCTGTTCCAAATAGGAGACAACCGGTACCTGGTCCCACCCGGGCAGATTAGGCGGCGACAAAATCACACCTCTGCCGCTGTCCAAAGGTCCTCCGCAGGAAACGCCGATACAGCATTCTTCCCCGGATATCTGATGTGTTTCCAAAAAGGCTTTTCCCATATCCGCCAGGCAGCCCAGCACTTCCTTCCATGTTCCGTGAGTGGGGATGGCTTTTCTTTCCAGAAATTCCACGTTTTCTTTACCCGGCCTGGCCAGAAGAACGGCTGATTTTGTTCCGCCTATATCAAAGCCCAATACATATTTCATATTTACCTCCTGTCTGTATGCAAAAATTCATCATGCAAAAGGGGCGCATCGCCGCAACTCTAATCCAGTCACGTCAATACACCCCTTGGATAATCATAGTATTCCATTAAGTATATGCCAGGTATCCCTGCTTACTTCCTGCGCCCCAGAATCCTCATAATATACACAAAGAGGTTGATAAAATCCAGATAAAGCTGCAGTGCGGAAAAGATGGATGCCTTGGCTGCCATCTCAGGCGCCTGGCCGTAGTATGCGTGGAACGCCTGTATCTTCTTCACATCATAGGCTGTCAGTACCAGGAACAGGAAAATTCCCACAGTCGATACAATGGTGTCAAATGCGCTTAAATCAATGAACATTGCAAAAATCCAGTAGAAAAACAGGAATACAAGTCCTCCAAGCATGAATGGACGCAGCTTGGTAAAATTAATATTGCCAAACCAGCCAATCAGTGCCATGATTCCAAAGAACAGGGATGTAATGCCGAATACCATCCACAGAATCTCCAGGCTGAATGCAAATAGATATGCGCTGAATACAATACCGTTAAGGGCGGCATACAGGAAGAATAAGCTCCTGGCCATACCCACGGACATCTTCTCAATCCTGGCGGAGAGATATATCACCACTCCCAGCTCGGCGGCCAGAAGTGCCAGAGGCCAGTAACGGAAGGAATATATATAAAAAATCGTTCCTGTCATCGCAAAGCCCACCGCAACAATAAAGGTAACCAAAAGCCCTGCAAACATCCATCCAAAGGTCTTTGCCGTGTAGCGTCCCAGTGAGTCTCCCTCTACCTGAACTTCATAAGATCTGTTCATCATGTTTTCATTCATAGTCATCCGCTCCTTTTATTTATTTTAAAATATAAATGTAAATGCAAAAATCAGATTGATAACGTAACCGATGATGGCGGCCACCATGGCAATGGTACCCAGAATCACGGCTGCCCTGCCTATATTGCTTTTGCTGGAGCTGCGGGCCTTCTGTCCGAAGCTGATTCCCAGTCCTCCCAGCACAATGCCGCCCAGAGGCGAAAGCAGCAGGCCCACCACAATTCCCAGTATGGAGAGTATCATGGCCGGAACAGCGCACTTGCCGTGGTCAGGCACCTGTATGGTAATGACTTTGTTTCCTGTTTCTTCCTGTCCCTGGGGCAGGGGCTGATGGAGCAGGCGTATTAGCTCCTCCAGGCTCTCCCGGAACATCTTCTTGGGCATGGCGCCCACAAATCCCTTGATGGGATTCTCCCGTTTCTTACCGATCCAGGCTTCCAGATGGAAGCTTCCATCGTTATACTCATACCGTATGAACCTTGCCATGGTCAGAAAGCCATCGCCTTCCTGCCAGACTTCCTGTCCCTTGTGGGTCTTTTTCCTGAACCCGTTTTTTGTGAGGAAGTCCTCCATCATGAACTGCACAAAGTCAGCCGGCTGGTTCAGTACCTCATCTCTTGTCCATCTAGCCATTCGCTTTTCTGGCTCCTCCTTTGCCGTATTCCTTCTACTCAGCAGAAATCAGATAGTAGTATATGGGCTGGCCTCCGTACTGAAGCTCGATTTCCTTATCAGGATACTGTTCCTGCGCCTGCTCCTCGAGGACCTTTGCCTCATGCTCAGACACATCTGCCCCATAGTATATGGTCACCAGCTCACATTCTTCATCCAGCATCTCTTTCATGGCATCCAGTGCAACCCCGTCCACGGATTTTCCCACTGCCAGCATACCATGGTCTCCCAGGGCCATGATATCCCCTTCTTCAATGTCAATGCCGTCAATATTGGTGGTGCGGACCGCATAGGTAATCTGGGCAGTCCTCACATTTCCCATCTCCTCGGTCATGGTCTGGGTATTTTCCTCCGGTCCCAAATCCGGCATAAAATTGACCAATGCCGTGATTCCCTGGGGAACGGTCCTGGAAGGTATGACGATTATGTTCTTATCTTCCGTCAAATCCCTGGCCTGCTGTGCGGCCATGATAATGTTTTTGTTGTTGGGCAGAATGAAAATGTTCTCTGCATTTACCCGTTCAATGGCCTTTAGCATATCCTCTGTACTGGGATTCATGGTCTGCCCGCCCTCAATCAGGCAGTCGGCTCCGATTCCCCGGAAAATATCGCTCAGCCCCTCCCCGCTGGATACGGCTATAAAGCCATATTCCCTGCGTTCTGACGGCGCCTCTTCCCCGGTTGCCTTGTCTTTGTCTTCCTGCTCCCCGGCAGCCTGTTCCCTGGCCAGACGCTCCGAATCCTGAATGACCCTCTCCTGGTGCTCCTCCCTCATGTTGTCTATTTTCATGCGGGATAAGGAACCGAAGGCCAGCGCCTTTTCAAAGGCCAGGCCGGGATGGTTGGTGTGCACATGGACCTTTACGATCTCGTCGTCCGACACTACCACCAGGGAATCACCAATGGATTCCAGGTATGACTTTAACTCCGTCTCATCCTTATCCGTGTAAACCTTCTCCAGATTTATGATAAATTCAGTACAGTAACCGAATTTGATATCAGCTGTATCTATATCCGTCCTTGCAGCGCCTCTGGCGGCTTTTTCGCCGGCTGCCGGCCTATTCCCGCTGTCCGGGACCGTGTCCAGTGAAAAGTCCACTGTCTTGCCCAGAAGGCCGTCCACGGCCCCCTTGACCACCTGCATCAGCCCCTGGCCTCCGGAATCCACCACACCCGCCTGTTTTAACACAGGGAGCATCTCCGGTGTCTGGCTCAGCACATAATCGCCGTATTCTATAACTTGTTTTACAAATTCTTCTATGTCATCTGTCTGTGAAGCCATCTCCAGGCCCTTATCCGCCATGGCCTTGGCCACGGTCAGGATGGTTCCCTCTTTTGGTTTCATGACAGCCTTGTATGCTGTCTCAGTTCCCCTCACCATGGCGTTGGCCAGGATGGTGGTATCAATTTCTTCCACTGCTTTTATTTCTTTTGTAAAGCCTCTGAGAAGCTGTGATAATATAACTCCGGAATTTCCTCTTGCCCCGCGCAGGGAACCGGATGAAATGGCCTTTGCCAGCTGGTCCATGGTGGGATTCTCCAGCTCCGCCACTTCCTTTGCCGCCGCCATGATAGTAAGCGTCATATTGGTTCCCGTATCCCCGTCCGGCACGGGAAATACATTCAGTTCGTTAATCCAGTCCTTCTTTGCCTCTAACCCCTTTGCTCCTGCCAGGAAGGCATTCTTAAGCATACCGGCGTCAATCGTACTTATACCCACAAGTTACTTCCTCCTAGTCAATCACTCTAACACCTTCCACATAGATATTGATTTTCTCAACCTCCATGCCGGTGAATTCTTCTACCCTGTATTTCACGCTTTCAATCAAGTTGTCAGATACAGCCGAAATACTGACCCCATAAGATACGATTACGTGGAAATCAATGGATATTTTATTATCGTTTATATCCACATTGATTCCATGAGTCAGGCTCTCTCTCTTTAATAGTTTAACCAGCCCGTCCTTCATGCTGACAGCTGCCATACCT
>UMEO01002771.1_pt1 | contig 11693 bp, 7 predicted proteins | sample 1964781 | NCBI WGS metagenome assembly UMEO01 (sample SAMEA4836023, study PRJEB28245) | human gut metagenome | biome: gut microbiome; material: fecal sample | place: Denmark | collected 2008 | reverse complement strand
TCCCGAGACTAGCAGAGCCGCCCTTATTGTTAGCGCTGCCGAAGCAAGCCCTACTTCAGCAGCAACTTGAATTTTCGTGCGATGAGCCTCCCCGGAGCCAAGAGCCTTTTGCCCTAATCACAACACCGCAATTCAAGCACCGCAGAAAACTCCATTAGCGATGAACCAGCCACTTGAAGACGTGATCAAGGTGCGGCAAGGGGTCAAATTCGGAAGTGCGGGGAAAATCGAAGAAATGCTAACCAGGCCCCAGTTTTCGCTTCCGCGAACTGCGGTTTTGGTGCTAAAAATCGCGTTGTGCTCGAAGGTTCTCGATTTTCCCCGCACTTCCGTAATTACATCCTTGGATCGAGAGTGCAGGCAACAATGACGTCATCCGCGATAGCACCCAACAGTCACGGACGTACAAAAGGCCGTTGCCGGAAGCCTCCATACAACGACTCTTCTTTGCGCGCGCCACGCTCGCAATGCTCCATTAAATGTAACTAATTGATTTGCTATATACCATTCATAATGGCACATAGCAAATCAATTAGTTACATGTGGAGGCAGAACATGAGGGAGTACGTCGAGAAGCAGCTGCACACTAGAGTCGATTGCGAGCCCAACGACGCCTCGGAAATAACGACGCAAAACTCTTTCCGAAAGTGTAGGTGAGCGAAATGGCGACTCATGCATACGATGACCTTTATTCTTATCTAGCCGCATTCAAGAACAGCTCTCTTGCCGAAATAATTGCGTACCTAGAAGAACTGGGGCAAAGGAGGTTCGACGCCTTTATTAGGGGCCTTGCACCCCTTATCCCAATCGAAAAAATCGAAAATCAATCCCTGTTCAATTTTTCTGTTGACTCCACCCTTGAAGGAGGCAAATTCCCCTGCACTGACTATGCCTGTCGAGAGCAAAACATTTACCATTTGGCAAAGTTCTCAGCATTGCATGCAGATAAAACACTGATTCATTGCCCTATAGAATCGGCATTCGAAATGGGGCACGATGATTATGTCTCAGTCGATGAACTTGCATTCGGGATCTATTTGACCATGCGAGTCGAAGACATAGTCAAAGCTGGAATACTCGGATTTTCGAGCAATTACATTCCTCTTTGCAAAGATTGCCTAGCGCGACAAATCGAAAGAGAATCAAAAGCAAAAGGATTGATATCGAGTTATTGGGATGAACTCGTACGACAATTCTGTTCCTCTACCTCGTGCACTTTAAAACAAGCACCAGATGGGAATCTGTATGTAGCGATTGAGGGAATGGATGCATATGGGTCCCATGATGAGATGGATGTCGATTTCCTGGTAATCCCGTCTGAATACGAATCGCTCTATGCAAGCCAAGGCGAAACGCGATTGGATAGAGACATGCTGGAGAAAGGCGGCATCTTGACTATCCTACTGCCATTGTTGGACGATTGCTTTCAAGCCCTCGTCAATCCCTATTTTTCGAATAGCTCGTATTTAACCACTCGTCCAGCTCAGATTGAGTTCCTCGAGTCCGCAACTTCCACCCTTTATCCTCGAAAAGATCAGACCATACCCATTCGCCGGTTATCTTGCCCCCTCCCCATTGCTGAAAATGCAACGTTGCGTAGCATCCTTGATTGCCGCATAAGAAACGAAGAGTCGTTTCTTGTGTTTAGGGATACCTTGTCCAAAGGCCTGAGCGAAAGGCCCATCGACACCTCGACATTAGCTGACCTGAAGAACGACCTAATTGAGCCCGAGCTTCACAAGATATCTTTAGTGATGAAAAACGAGCGATCCCGATTAGTCACCTCCGCAGGCATTGAAGCCGCTATCGGAATTGCGAGCTTTACATTGGGGCAATACGGAATCGCATCACCTTCTGATGCCATGGCCTTCCTCGGGGCTGCCGGCATAGGGGCCGTTGCATCTCAATCCGCAGATTTCTTGCGAGAAGCCAAGGCAAAAGAGAACCCCATGTATTTCCTCTGGAAGCTCAATAGAAACAACCGTCTGTAACCTAAGGGGCAGAACACCGCAGTCGCCGAGCATATCTCGATCATTAAATAAAGGCAGCACTAGAAAGGATGCGAATCGTGAAGAACCGATTCCCTTTACGAATGCCTAATGCAGTAAAAATCACTGGTAGATCCGAGCAGTTTAACCAAGACGACAAGAGCGCGCTCAGATTGCTGTCTGCAGTAGCTAGCCAAGTATAGATACCATCCTGTTTCCAAATTCGGTCCTACGATAAACCCTTTCTTCTTTCTCAATTTCGTCGGGATCGTCGAAGATGAGCGTCGTATCTACTACGTCCCACTGCTGCCGATGGATATCCTCAATCAGCAATCCCAGTCCGGTTAATCGAAGAAGAACTTCTGCATCTCTGCCTCTGAGCGTCTGAAAAGTTTCCTTTTCTCGAAGCATTTCGTAGTCTCCAGGTAGAAATCTGTCCAAAGTCTCTGCAAACAAACGAAGATCGTCCCAGCTAATTTCTTTATCTAGGTAGGCCTCATAAATCTTTGCTAGTCGCCGCGCTTTGTCCTCCTCAATGTATCTTTCGAGCAGGATAAGCAGGTACTCAATATCGCGCTTCCTATTTGACTCTTCAAAGTATTGCTTGTACTTGTTCCATGAGCCATTTTCAAAAGAGTCGCGGTTGAACTCATCGAGGAAACACGCATACTTCTTCAGCAGATGCGCATTGTGGATATTGTTTCCGATTTTGTAGATGCTCACTAGGCTTGAGATGACGGGGATGTCCTTCAAGAACTCGTTTTGGAGAATTTCGTCCAGGCCAACCTCTGCGATATTCGAAATAAGTTCGAGAGAGTCGCTGCAAATAGTCGGCCTTGCGTCGTCTTGCAAGCGCGATAGACCGGCCTTAGTTGATTCCTCTGCGTTTGCCATAAGATTACCTTTCATAATAATTTGCCAGTTTTGGCATGCGTTTGCAGCGCCGCTTTTCTGAAAGTGGCTCCGATTTAAATGCCATCCCCCGAATAAGCGCTCAGGTTCGATTCAACAAGTGCATTGGTTGAAAAGAGCTTTAGACCCCCTTCGAGGTAAAAGTCGCTTGTGCAGAGCAACCAAATCATCTTGTCGAGCTTGTAGGCAGTGGCCTCGGGGTCCACGCCGCCCTTCCGCGCCGCGCGCGCGGCTTCGAAATAGCAACGAGCCACTTCGACCTCGCTGTCAGTGGTAGCGTAAAACTGAACAGTATTCAGTAGGCCGTTGACACAAACATCGACGAGCGGCTGCTGAACAAGCCCGAGGACCTGTTCAGGGCGATGCAGCTCGAGCTCATGGAGCTGCACCACGGTTCGCCCTCGACCGTCTTCTGCACGCAGTGCAGGTCGAAGGGCTAGGCAGGAGCCCCGAGGCTTTTCCTAATTCTAGGTGTTAAAGTCGATTACTGCCTGCCGTGGAATAGCCTCCACTTTTCGTCTTCGATGTCTCTTTCAATTGATGACTTCACTTTTGACAGCCATTCTCTGTGTTTTAAATATGCAACACCTGCGGGCAGCTGAGCAGCAATCGAGTCAATCGCCTCAATCTCCTTGAGCTTTGCTGGAATAAAGCCTTTTTCAGGGGACCCGCTCATTGAAGATCGACGGAGATCCAAATGGTTGATCGATATCCCGTCTTTATCGAGCGTCAGAATGAGGGTGATAGCCCTAATCCTCGTCTCGTCATTGCAATCGGACAAGGCCCAGCTAATTCTATCGAGGCTATTTGCGTCGGCGATCCTTTCGCGGATGGTATATTCCAAGCGCTCCCAAAAAATATCGCTCGAGAGCGCATTTGCGTCATGAACGGGAAACAAAACGGCTATTTCAAGCCTGCCGAGTGGTTCGCTCAGCGCTTCATCGATCATTGCTTTCAGCAGATTCCAGGCATGATCATCCTGGACGGTCCAAAACGAGCTGATTCTTCGCAGGAGATCGTGCCTTTGTCGGTAGTCGAGGTTGGCAACGTACTCCAAAAAACGGTCAATCATTGAGCTGTCAAGGCGTAAAAGGCAGCGTAGGAAAGCGAGGTTATAGTCGAAAGTAGGATATCCTTCAAGTGCGAGAAAATACAGGTTGACGGCCGGTGAGGGATTGGATTCGAAGTACGAATCTAGAGCGGAGACGCGCTTTTCGTCTCCGCAGTTGCCGAAAAACCGCCAAACCCCATCATTGTGTATATGTTCGGAAAGCCAAGAAGCATATTTGAGGATATAGCCAGGATGCTTTGGCTCGACTATCTCCAAATCTTCCAAGCAGAGATGCGTTCTGCCGTCATCGAGTCTTGCGAGAATTTCGTCGAGCTCCTCCTTGTCGGGCCCGTTCTTTATTGCTAGCAAATCAAGATAGTCAAACAGGGCCGGATGGTCACTCACGTCGATCACCGCGCCCAGCTCGTTTCTAAGGACCTTCCTGCCGATGGTTTCAGCAAGATGATCAAGTGCTTCGTACGGGACAGGGATCGTCGAGGGCGACGAAGCGATATTGCGTGCGATTATGCTTGAGGCAGTATCTGGGGTCCTTTTGGCGATTTCCAGAAGGACTTTTCCGATAGCCCTGCCCGACTCCCACTCTTTATCGGAAATCTCATAATCTTCGGCTAGCTTTCCCAGGGCTTCGGTCAGTCGTTCTAGCGGTAACTCTTCCGCGGATATCCTCGGTTCTTTCTCTACGAGAGACTCGGAGTTCTCCAGACCAAGTGCGTCGAATGCGCTCTGGCGGAACCCATCGAGGCTCAGAGGGGGATTCTGCGCGCATGTTTCGTAAATCTGGTTGATGCTTAAGCTGCATAAGAGATCGATTGTCGAGTCTTCGGTTATATATTTGGGGAATAGCTCTTCAATCCTCGAGAGCACCGAATACATGTTTTCTGCGTACTCCGCTTCAGGTTCTTTGCCATAGAACGAGAAGTGCTGCCGAAAAGTGGATTTAACTTGCCTGCTGAATTCGGTTTCGACCAGAACGGAGAGCGCCCGGAAGCAATGGGCGTGGAGCTCGGCCAGCTCTGATGTGAAATTGAAGGTCAAAGTGTTGTATGTGTACGTTATGCCGTTTTGACAAACGCGCTGGGCCCTTGAAGAGAGGTATGAACTCGTCAAGACGATCAGACATGCTGCAACATTGCGGGAATGCGATTGTTGATATTTTTGAGCGAGGGCATCGAGTTTGCTGTTTTCCAAATCGAATCCCGTACGATCGAGATCGTAAGCGAAAGCGCCGTCCGGCCCGCATGCCCAGTTGTACTCGGCCGCTCGCTCGGTGCCTCTTTCTACACACTTCACGAACAACTCGGAGGCTGTTTGCGAATACTCGCTTGAGTTCATCAGGGATACAGAAATTTGCAGGGGCATAGATCCGTCGGATGTCGAATTCATGCCGAGAATTTCTTCCGATACGTCAGCGCAATCAGCGTTTTCGATGCGGTTTGAGGCAAAGGCGAGCGCCTGTATGGGGAGGAATTGATTGAATGTGACTATGAACTGATCGGCAATTCGCGCATCCCGATTCTTTATTTCATCCCAAGCTTTCTCGCATTCCCTTCGAAGGTAGTCGTACACGCTCGCACTTCCGCACACTTCAGCCATTGACTTGGCGGCTTTGAGATACGGCGCGTTCGGCATTTCTGCGGTATGCAGAATGAAATCCGCAAAACTGCCGTTCCCTTCTTTTGCGAAGTGGCGGCATATCAAGAAGTCGCGAAGATTCTGCTCTTCCATTCTTATGGCTAGCACGCCATCGGCGGAGGTAAGGATCGTGACAATTTCCTGGTCGTTCAATCTGGATGCAAAATCCCGAATCTCGGCGTCGTCGTACCCCAGCCCCAAGAGTTCCTCGTAACAAGGGTCTCCTTCAATAAGATCGCAGCAGTCGTAGATTGCAAGGTTCTCTGCGAGACGCTGCTCCCTGCTGGAGTACCCAGCTAAAGCAGAATTCATATAGATGTTCAAAAGATCGTATGGCTCTTGGATGGCTTCGAAATTGCCGTCTGCTATGGGGCTTGCTGCCATGATAGCCAAGCGCAGGTTTCCGTTTGCGATTGCCGATACTCTCTCCCTCAGTGCTATGTTTTTTATGTTGTATTCGGTCTCGAGTATCGCTTCTATATTTTCCGCGGTTAGAGGCTCCAGCTCTATTTCTCTGAAATTTAGATAACTGCCGATTTTTGCGGTCAACTCGCTTCGGTGCATCTTCCTGCAGGTGAGGACAATCTTTAGCTTTTTGTTTTCCAAACAGATTCCCAGCAAGTGCTCAAGTGACAGGTTGCCGTTTGCATCATCGACTAGAAGGATAATGTTTTCCGACTCCGACAAAATCAGCTCGATATCATCGTCGAGATGCGATGAATACCTAGAGTCCAAGATAAGAAGATCCCAGTGATGCCGTTTGCTGAATGAGAGGCATGCGTCGAGGGCGATCTTGGTTTTCCCCGATCCAGACTGCCCCTGAATCACCACTGCCTTGTTTTGCTCTATCGATTCGACGATGACTGAAAACTCGGAATCCCTGTGCATGAGGAGCTTCGACAGGTCGGTTGAGAAACGGTCGTTCAGGCTTCGCTCGATGAAGCGGTCTGGGGCGATGAATGATCCCTTTCCGAGTGGAACGCCCAATACCGTATGCGCTAGCGCAGGGTATTTTCCATCAAGGTCGCTCGCAATTGTCTCTGGCCCGATTATTTCTATTCGTGGATCGATGGCACGGACCTCCTCGAGTACCAGAGGTGAAAGGCGAAAGTATGTGTGGCACAGGATGATTCGATCTATGAGTTGCGGATTGATTCCGGTTTTGCTCCTGTCGAGGCAGTCTTTAGCAGCTTATTGCGGATGTCGGATTTAGAGGTTGTGTATGCCGCGAAGAGGTAGTGTCCATTCTCTCCTACGGAGTACATGTCTGGCACTCCGGTCGTGGTTTTATCCGTGCCGCATTGGGATCCTAATTCAATGATGTTGTTAAGCGAATATCTCCTATATAGATACTGATTTGCTAGTGTTTGAAAACGCCCGCCTTCGATCTGCCTTAGCTCTTCTTGGATCTGATTTATTTGGGACATTTTGCTCCTCGCGATAAATTCGCCTTTTGATTTCTCTTTTCTTACTCTAGTCCGCCTACCTCAGCAAGCCTTACAAGCTCGAGGGACGAGTCGACGACGTCCTCGAAGTCAAGCCCCGCCGCATAGGCCCTCGGATAAGGCGAGCGGAGGGCGCGTGACCCCGTCGGAAATGGCCGCCGTTAGGTGCGTGTTCGAGAGCTGCGCGGCGGAGCTGGATGGAGCCTGGGCAAGGCATTAGGGCATCCTCGTCCTTGTCGTAAGACTGCCATTAGAAGATCTTCTGCAAATCCTAAGCCACGTTTCAACTTGGCAACAGCTGCGGATCCTAGATATCGGCAAGACATTCGAGACTCTTGGATATGGCGTCGAAATAGATCCTTTGGTAATACTCCATGGTCTCGACCTTGCCGATCTCCGATCCGAGCCTCTTGGCCCAAGCTACGAGGGCCTTCCTGTCCTCGCCCTCGAGCGAGGCCGTGCACGACCTCATGTGGTCGCCCGGAAAAAGGACACTGTGCACAAGCCGAATATCTTCGGGAGGCATCTTCTCCATCGCCCTCGCGAGGAGGGAAGTGTCGAGGGAAATGAGCGACAGGATGGGTTCCGACCAGTCATCTGATTTCGAGAAAGCCAGATAGAGCTTCGTCGCGAATTGGTCGGGGGCGTTTATCAGGACGTTGCCAAGAGACTCCGACTCCCGTTCGCGTAGCGTCGTCAAGGCGAGCTCCCTCAGCCTGTCGACCTCCTCCAAAGCCGGAATCTCATGCGCTTCGCTCGAGTCGAAAGGGATCTCCTGCCATTCGACTCGATTCTTTCCGATTGACCTCACTGCAGACTCGGGATCCCGTCCAATGGAGGATTCCATCGCCTTGACGAGCGGCGCGACCCCTTCGGGAAAGGCGTCAGCAAATTCCCCCGCAATGCCTTTGACGGCACGCAGGACGTCGGGATAGACGTCGAACGACAAGCCGCGGCTCCCGTCCCCGGGGACAATCCCGGCGACTAAAGTCTCCACCATGCCAAGGACATCGGCATCGCGGAAAGTGGCGTGTCTGATGCCTTCGATACATTCAATAGCTTTCCGCGCGGCCGGCCCGTCGGGATGAAAGGTCGCAAGGTAATCTTCCAGGCAGGAACGAACATGCTTGGAATCGACCCCCTCACACCTCTCGAAAAAGCGGGGGATGAAGTCCAGAGCGGCGTATTTGAGCCGGCGCGACTCGAAAATGCCACCCCTAAGGATGGAATCCTCCCGGCTTGACGGAGGCCCGATGCGCATCCCCTTCGCCGCCCCCGCTGCAAAGCCGAAAGCCTCTTTGAAAACTGCCCTGGCAGACTCCGGGTCGGTGGGTTCAGCGAAGAACCCGGATTCCTTCATCCCGACCAGCACGGGGCGCATCTTGCTGAGGGATCGCAAGTTCGGCGATTCGCTTCCTTCAATCGCCGAAACGGCGTCCTCGAGCGCGCCTGGGTAGATGCCGCCCAGCACGCCTCCCAGAACGCGTTCCACAACCGAGCCGACCGAGGGCCTGAACCGGCACTTCCGCCAGACGGTCTTCTCGATGAGGCTCTCGTACTCCCTGGTCGTCCCCTTCTCCCCCTTCGGTCCTAGCCCTTTCCTCCACTCATCCTCGTTGCAGACGAGGAGGACCTTCTTCCTGCAGCCAACGACGAGGTGGTCGACCGCCCCGAGCAGCTCGCGAATGCCCATGTCGCACCTCTCCACGTCGTCTATGACGAGGAGGGTCTCGGGGCCGATGATGAGGTTCACGGCATTCAGCGGCGCCATCTTGAGATCGACGCCCGCCTTCTTCTCCAGCTCCCTGATCTTTTTCCCGAGGAACGATATTCCCGTGTCCTTGGCGAACCCGACGAGTGAATCCCACCTGCCCCTCTCCCCGCCGGCCGCGCACCCTATGGCGTATTTCGAGATGAAACCAGACTCAATCGCCCCGCAGAGCTCCGCTAAGTCCTTGGCGCCGTAGGCGGACGCCACCACGACGGGATGCCGGCTCTCATCCTCCTCCAGCTTCTCGGTCAGTGCGTGCTCGACAAAGTAGGTTTTCCCGCATCCCCATTCCCCGGTAAGCATGAGGGCGTACGAGTTCTCCTTGTCCTCGATGTACTCCCTCACGACGCCGATGATGTCATCCTCGTTCACCTTGGTCGCTCCTTGTCCGCCATCGGTTTCCACCCTTACCTTTCCTATGGCCAGGCGAGAGCCTACTCCAGCGCTTTCGGATCCCATTCGAACCCTTCGGCCTGCCGCCTTATCGCCGGGTCGATGCACTTCTTGACGAGCTCAAGCGCCGCGGCCGCGCGGTGCAAGCTAGTGGATGACCATTTCAAACAAATCTTTCGCGATAAAATCAACGCGCTTCTTAACGTCAAAACAACCATTCGCATAGCGTTTAGCAAAAGCTCTTGTAGTGGCATAACGCGATTCAGCGTATATGGGCAGCTTTTCCTTAAGCGATTTTAACTTACATTTCGCGTTAAGTCGCTCTTCTAGCATGAGCAAGTTCCCAATAATCGAGTTTTCCTGAGCCTGCGAATCCGGAAGAATGTGCTCTATTGTGAATGCCTCAGAAACCCTAACACCAGACTTAAGCTCCTCGAGCAAGGCAAGGACCAACTTGCAGCGATCCTTCAACTTTGTTTCGCTATACAACGGCCACGAATGAGACCATCCAAGCGAAAGGAGATTAATTCGAAATGTTTCTTCTGAAGGCAGTTTTTCGTTAAAACTATTTTTCCACTCATCTAACACTTGCTGGGTGCAGTTCAACTCGATTGCGTATGAGTGTTTCACGATCGAATCCGATAGGTGGTTCGACTCCATTCCCCCGATTATCTTATAGCAAATATAGAACCGGTAAATAAATCCAATCGCATCATCATACTGCTCGCTCGTTAGCTGCTCTATTTCGCGAGCGTGCATTAAACTCATAAGAAGCGGCCTGAAGACGCGGACATTGTGTGTTCTTAAGAAACTCAAGATTTCCGCATTTCTGTCATCGCTGGTTGGCTCGACAATCTCTGCATAATATCCGGCTTTTAGCCTTAAATCATAGAGAAGATCAGCAGCCTTCTTTGGATCCGTAAAATCCCTTATTTTCTTATATGCTCCATCCTTGTCGCCTTGACCTAGGCGATATTTTTGAATTGCGTAGTGACGCAAAAAAGCTTTCATGTTCGAGCCGACTGTTGCTTCAATTTCCGACCATACCTGTTTTGCATCATCGCGCTTTTCTATAGGATGGATATAGCGCATAATATAGTTCTTCAGAAGCTCATGGTCCTCAAGCTCGATACCTCGCGCATTCAATATTTCGAATATTGTGTACGAATCTTCCTCAGACGATGATTTGATGTTTACATATGCGACAGAAATGACCGCATCCCTGAAGGCCAGCAACTCCTCATCCTTCATCTTGGCGAAACTTGCACTGAAATATTGGAAGGCTTTAACGATCAGTTCGTCTTTTGATCCGGACGCGCGTTTGCTCTTCGAGAAAGCCACAGCAGACATGGCAGCCGCATCTTCAGGAGAGATAGCAATTACTCCTTCGACGATCCTCGTTAATGATAAATGATTCTCCGGAGCGACGATCGCGTGCTCAACATCCTTAGTATCTATCGCCACTAGATATTTTTTTGTGCCATTAGCGTGGTTAATCATATTCCTTTTCTTGAAAGCGAACATGAGGCTAGACAGCAAGAGCGTTAGGGTAATAACTCTTTGTTGACCATCAATTATTGTAAAAACCCCGAGGCTGTCTTCTTCTTCTTCCTCCATCAGCACTATCGAACCGATGAAATGCGACGTAGCAACTTCCTCTGTCACAAGCTTGATGTCTTCGAATAGATCTTTCCAGTTATGCTCATCCCACACGTAAGCGCGCTGATTGCGAGGGATTCTATAGATTGAGTCATTAAGCAGCTTTCCAACCGTACTCTGACGTGCTTCAAATGCCATGTTGATCCCTTGCCTTCGCAATAGTTTTGTCGGCCTTGCCGCCTCTCGGCGTCACCAACGCCTTCGCTACAATAAAAGTCGGCACATCGCCGAGCAGGGCCGCCTTTTCGCTCGCGAACATGCCGACTGCCCCAATCAATCTCCGTCGCTGCCATCATCGTCGATTAACCAACATGTCAGCAGCAGGCAATCGTCACGTCCACAGTCCATTCTATATGCCGGCTGAGCATGGGGCGCATCTTAATCGCCAAGATATCCAGGAAGCCCGAGCTTCCAGGGAAATGCCTTCAGACGCCTTACGTTGGGTAGGCCCCCTACAGAGATCTATTGGCCGTGCACCGCAAACAACGCGTTAGGCCGTTGCACGCAATCGGCCAGCCACCCAGCATCCCCAATCCGCGTCACAACTCCCTACCCCGCTCCAGCCATCGTCATCTCCATACAGTGTCCAAACCCACACCAATAAAACCAACCCACGCAACAAGCAGCCCTCGCTTAGCAACCCAAACACCACCACAAGCCAGCAAGCAATCACCAGTCTGCGTTCGCAACATCGCTTGGAACGGCAAATGCTTACCGCGCCCTTGAAACACGCCAAACTCGTCTACAACCTGCGGTTTTTCGTTTATACTGCAATCGTTGAAATGCCGGTACGCTTGCAGAATCGTACCTGTTCCGATTAC
>UMEO01021526.1_pt1 | contig 12099 bp, 10 predicted proteins | sample 1964781 | NCBI WGS metagenome assembly UMEO01 (sample SAMEA4836023, study PRJEB28245) | human gut metagenome | biome: gut microbiome; material: fecal sample | place: Denmark | collected 2008 | reverse complement strand
AAAAAGATTGGCTGTCTGGGAGAGATAGCCTTTTTTTATGCATAAAAAAAGGTCGCGTATTTATCCCACGCGTATTTATCCCAGAAAATGATACAACTCCCGAAAGAAGCACCTACAATCATTGCTCCTTAGCCTCTTCCTGTGGAATACGCACCGACGTATAAAGTTCAAGAATAGCAGCAATCGTCAATGAAACGATCCATTCGTTGCCATGCGTGAAAAACATGAAAGCTCCGGTAAGCACAAGTAGCAATGCTCCAAATATCTGCTGGCGACGCAGACGCTTGATAGTGGGAGTCTTATACTTTGAGGGCGAGTTGACCTGTGCCAAAGCAACAAACGTCGCACCTATCGTATATATATAAGGCGAAAGCGGCCAGCCGGTAACATAGACGGCCGCACCTATCAGGAGCATCACAGCTCCTACTGCGAAAAGGGCAGGTATCAGTTGTTTCATTCTTCTACATCTTCTTGAAATACATAAATATCCTCATTGGGCTTCTTCATCAGATACTTTTCGCGAGCTATCTGCTCAATCGCACCGGAATCGACCGCAAGTTCATTCAGACGACGGGTATTCTCCTCATACTCTGTACGATACTTGTCTATTTCCCCACGCAAACGCGTCTCCTCACGATAATAAGCAAGACGGCGCACAATGCTGTTTTCATCTAAAAAGCCAACAAGCACGACAAATAGCACAAACGTTATCAGATATTTACGTCTGCGGACAAACAACCAAAGGGACGCAAGTTTATCCATGTAATTCAGTTATTGTTTCTTTGAGCACAAAGATAAGACGAATAACTGAAAAATTTCTTTTTTTTGCGTACATTTGCACAAAAGCAAAGATAAGATGTACCGTCTTTGCATTCTATATAAGTGATAAGAATACCCTGAATATGGAAAATTATATCGTATCGGCACGAAAATACCGCCCCTCAACCTTTGAGTCAGTAGTGGGACAACACGCCCTGACCACCACCTTGAAGAATGCTATCGCCACAAACAAACTGGCGCATGCCTATCTTTTCTGCGGTCCGCGCGGCGTTGGAAAAACCACCTGTGCACGCATCTTTGCAAAAACCATCAACTGCATGAGCCCTACGGCAGAAGGAGAAGCATGCAACCAATGTGAATCATGCACCGCCTTCAACGAACAACGCTCATACAATATTCATGAGCTGGATGCCGCATCCAATAACTCAGTGGACGACATCCGCCAATTGGTGGAGCAGGTACGTATTCCGCCCCAAATAGGCAAATATAAAGTATACATCATCGACGAGGTGCACATGCTATCAGCTTCTGCATTCAACGCCTTCCTGAAAACATTGGAAGAACCGCCACGTCACGCCATATTCATCCTTGCCACCACCGAGAAGCATAAAATATTGCCGACAATCCTGTCACGCTGCCAAATATACGACTTCAACCGCATTAGCGTAGAAGACACAGTAGCCCACCTCGCCTACGTGGCCTCCAAAGAAGGAATCACCGCCGAACCGGAAGCCTTGAACATCATTGCCCTGAAAGCTGACGGCGGTATGCGCGACGCTTTATCCATATTCGACCAAGTAGTGAGCTTTACCGGAGGGAATATCACTTACCAAAGCGTAATCGAAAACCTGAACGTTCTGGATTACGAGTACTACTTCAGGCTGACCGACCACTTTCTTGAGAACAAAGTCTGCGATGCCCTGTTACTGCTGAACGACGTATTGAACAAAGGATTTGACGGCAGCCATTTTATCACCGGCCTTTCTTCACACTTCCGCGACCTGCTGGTGAGCAAAGACCCCGCTACCTTGCCCCTACTTGAAGTAGGCGCAAGTATTCGTCAACGCTACCAGGAGCAAGCTCAGAAATGTCCGTTGCCTTTTCTCTATCGCGCCATGAAACTGTGCAACGATTGCGACTTGAACTATCGCACCAGTAAGAACAAACGGCTGCTGGTGGAGCTGACCCTAATACAAGTAGCCCAAATCACCGCCGAGGGGGACGACGCTGCCAGTGGGCATAGCCCTAAGCAAGCCATAAAACCCATATTTACACAGCCTGCCCCTGCACAGCAGTCACAGGCCGCCCCTGTTGCACCCCGGCCGCAAGCCAGCATCAAGTCACAGACCGCTCCGGCAACCACACCCGTTACGAATACCGCTGCCACAACAACAAACTCTGTTCCCCACACCACTCCCACCGCCATACTGCTGGCACAAGGAAAAGAGGAGAAGAAAGTTCCGGTTATGAAAATGTCGGGACTTGGCGTATCTATCAAACGCCCGAAAGCAGAAGAAGAAGAAGAAGAAGAAACAAAAAGTACCACCACTACTACCGCACAGCAGGCGGCACAACCGGAAGAAGACTACATCTTCAATGAAAGAGATGTGAACTACTACTGGCAGGAATATGCCGGACGCATGCCAAAAGAACAAGTTGCCATAGCCAAACGCATGCAGAACATGCGCGTCACGCTGCTGAATGATACCACTTTTGAGGCTGTTGTAGATAACGAAATCGTCTCGAAAGAATTCACCGCAATGATCCCCCATCTGCAAGAATATCTACGCGCACGCCTGAAAAACCGCAAGGTAACCATGACAGTACGCATCAGTGCCCCCACAGAGAAGGTTCATGCATACGGCCGAGTTGAAAAATTCCAAATGATGGTACAAAAGAATGACGCTCTGCTGCAACTGAAAAACGAATTCGGATTGGAGCTTTACTAAACTTTCCCGAAATAAAAAAGATAAGATTTACCGTTTATCCACGAACATATTGAAAATAAAATCATTATATTTTATTTTTTATATCATGTTTAATGTTTATTTTTGCCAATAATAGACAAACAAAACAAACGGTGAACAAGAATGCTGCCATATTAATTGCGTTGTGGAGCGTATGTATATCATACGCCACTTCAATATTTGCGGCAACCAATCCGAACAGATTGGATACACTGAAGGTTTTTGTTCAGAAAAAGATTCTCTACAATGAGGAAATACCGGTGGACAGCGTCATCTGTTGGAGCGAAAGCATTTTACCTGACATCAGGAAAAACAAACAAGACAAAACAACTTATTTTCTACTACAACTCCAGCTTGCCAATGCTTACACATTGCGGGGAGATATCAGCCTTGCCATAGATCGTGCGCGACTGATGTACGAAGAAGCCAAAGAAATGGAATATGATTTTGGAATGGTGGTCGCGAACCAAGCTATCGGAGATGCCTATACCATAGCCAACCAATGCGACAAAGCGCTGGAATCCTATCAGGACGCTTTGAAAGAGCTGCATCTTATATCTCCGCACCACCCCTACCACATACAACTACTGCTGAAGCAGTCCAACACCTTACAACGTAAAGGGCAACTGAAAGACGCCAAAAAAGTATTGGACGAGATCAAAAACACTCTTGGGAAAAAGCCGGATTACGCCACCACCTTTTTCGCTACCATTGAAGAAGCTAACTACGCCATTTCGCATGGCCACCTTTCACGTTCCTATCTTAAAGAAGCGGCCGGACACCTGAAAAGCATGGACTCCATTTACCGGTTGCATCCTGAGAAATTCTACTATTTCCACTTGAAATACACCGCTGCTGCCTACTATCGGGCAATGGGCAACTGGGATGCATCTAATTGGGACAAAGCCATGCAGCTGTACGAAGAATTGAGACAGGAATATTCAGTCAATAAACGTTCCACATACTACCGATGGATAACTCTGGAAACTATATACCTATATAAGATACAAGGAAAATCAATGGAAGCCTGTCGGTTATATCAGGAGCTATACCCTACCGTCGACACGCTTACTACCGAAGGTTATACCCGACAAATCAACACCCTACGTGCCAAATATCAGGTGGACCAAATGGAGATTGCCAATAAGGAAGAACACAACAGGCTTATCACCAGCATGCTGGCAGGAAGTATCATGCTACTGCTCATGTTCACTATTATAGCTTTCAGACTCAAGAAACAGCAACAAAAGATAACCCTATCCACCCAAAACCTGGAACGTCTGCGCACCAACGCAGAAAATGCGACATCCGCCAAGAGCATATTCCTCTCGAATATGAGTCATGAAATACGCACCCCGTTAAATGCACTCTCCGGTTTCTCCTCGCTGCTGACAGAAGAAGGATTGGACAACGAAACACGCCGCCAATGCAATGATGTAATCCTGCAAAACTCCGAACTATTATTGAAGCTCATCAATGATGTGATAGATTTATCAAGCCTTGAATTCGGCAAGATACAGTTCAGTATCGCGAAGCATGATGTCGTCGGCATATGCAGGAATGTAACCGACACCGTCAGTAAAGTGAAACAGACCCAAGCCGAAATTCACTTCATTACAGAACAGGAAAGCATGGAAATAGAAACAGACGACTCACGCCTGCAACAAGTCCTGATAAATCTGTTGATTAATGCAACCAAATTTACACCGCAAGGCAGTATCATTCTGGAGGTAAAGAAAGGATCAAAAGAAGAATTACTTTTTTCCGTAACAGACACCGGATGCGGTATTCCCAAAGAGAAACAGGCCACTATCTTTCAGCGTTTCGAAAAGCTAAACGAAAATGCACAAGGAAGCGGACTGGGGCTTTCCATCTGCCAACTTATCATTGAACATATCGGGGGTAAAATATGGATCGATCCCAACTACACAAACGGATCAAGATTCTGTTTCACCCACCCTATCCGACAGCCACATACCGCCAAAGGCAGAAAGGGAAACAAGATATGAAACAATTGCTTATTATATTAACCCTCCTCGCTCTGCCTCTATCCGTACAATCCATCAACACAGATAGGAAGGGCTCGCCTTCCTTATCGCATAAGCAACTGGTGGAAATAGAGCATGACATAATCTACGGTATCCGACAAGCCGATTCATTGGTAAACGCGGGAAAGCCGGATGAAGCACTCTCATTCTATAAAAAGAGTCTCAAGGCCAAAGACTCTCTATACAACCTGCTCACCACTTCACAAATGGAGGAAATACTCGCTTCGTATAATATAGATAAACTCATACTGCAAAAAGAGCAGAGACGCAGCATGTTCCATTATATCTGCCTAACGGTCTCCATCATCATCATTATAGCACTGCTGCTTTTCAATATCCACATATACCGGAGCCGGAAGCATCTGCAAAAAGATGAAAAAGAAATGAAAAGGTTAACTGCCATTGCTGAAGAAGCAAATGAAATAAAAAGCCGTTTTCTGGCAAATATGAGTTATAACATACGTATTCCTCTCAATAATGTAGTGGGGTTCTCGCAACTCATAACCGACGACACAGGGCTGAGCGAAGAGGAAAAAAGAGAATATTCCGGCATCATCCAAAATAACGCGGCAGAATTAATTCAACTCGTAAATAATGTGCTCGACCTCTCACGCTTGGAAGCCAACATGATGAAATTCCAATTGCAGGATTGCAATGTACAAGAGTGGTGTAGCGAACTGGCATGCCTAATACAGATGCGTAGCGAAGGAAGCATACACTTGGAATTAGAGGCAGATGCAGGAGATGCAACTATCCATACAGACATCAACCGTTTCACACAAATGGTCTCTAACATGCTTCTCTACCCCATTGAATGTAAAAAGAGAAGAGACGTAAAGATGAAGCTGGCTTACAATACGGAAGCTCAGAACATAAGTTGCCAGATAGCGAACAGCCCACTTGCCGATCCTACATTTTCTTCACAAAAGCAATTTATATTGCAAAAAACCTGCCACCTGTTCTTTGAACATTTCAACGGCACTTTCCGCATAGAGGAACCGAATGAAAGGGGCTCCGTAATATATTTTACTTATCCCACAAAGTAGATTAACAAAAACGTCCTATACATCCTTAGTCATAAACAAGAAGCAATTCTAATTACAAAATCCACGCATCAGCTGCTTACCGACTGATTTTATGCCTATTACGTTTGTTGCTATTTAGACTGCATACAAATTAAATGTTTTTAATCAAGATTGATAGCAAGTGTTGAAGAAAACAGCTATTTTTGCCGAACCAATTAGTACTAATAATTAAAAAATTAAAGAAAATGGCTTACGTAATTAGTGACGATTGTATTGCTTGCGGAACTTGTATCGACGAGTGTCCGGTAGGCGCTATCTCTGAAGGCGATATCTATTCTATCGATCCTGAAACTTGTACAGAATGTGGTACTTGTGCAGATGTTTGCCCTTCTGAAGCAATTCATCCGGGAGAATAATACAATCCTAAGAAAAAGAAAGGCTCGGTTTCAATGAAACCGAGCCTTTTTATTTAATATCTCACTCATTACGGATCATGCAAGCTGCGACAATGCTTCTTTGATACGGCGAATCGCCTCGACAATATTCTCATCACTCGTAGCATAACTCATACGAATGCACTCAGGAGCACCGAACGAAGTACCACCCACACAAGCTACATGAGCTACCTCCAGCAGGTACATAGCCAAATCATCAGAATTATCAATCTTACGTTCTCCCGCAGACTTTCCAAAGAACGAACTGCATTTGGGAAATAAGTAGAAAGCACCTTCCGGCACGTTTACCTCAAATCCCGGAACTTCCTTAGCCAACTTCACAATGAGATCGCGACGACGCTCAAACGCTTTACGCATCTCCTCCACCGGAGTCTGCGTTCCTGTATAAGCAGCTTCAGCAGCTTTCTGAGAAACCGAACATGGACCTGAAGTATACTGCCCCTGCAATTTGTTACAAGCCTTTACAAGCCATTCAGGACCAGCAATGAAACCGATACGCCAACCTGTCATGGCATATGCCTTGGAAACGCCATTCACAATTACTGTACGGTCTTTCATTTCCGGGAATTGTGCAATACTTTGGTGTTTACCGATATAGTTGATATGTTCGTAAATTTCATCAGCTATAACAACTACCTGAGGATACTTAGCCAATACGGCAACCAGTCCGGCTAATTCTTCTTTACTATATACAGAACCGGTAGGATTGGAAGGAGAGCAAAGTATCAGTGCTTTGGTTTTCGGCGTAATGGCAGCTTCCAATTGCGCAGGCGTTATCTTGAAATCCTGTTCAATGCCTGCTGTAACAATCACCGGTTTACCTTCTGCCAACTTCACCATTTCAGGGTAGCTAACCCAATAAGGTGCAGGCACAATCACCTCATCGCCCGGATTTACCAGTACCAAGATTGCATTGCAAACTGACTGTTTAGCTCCGTTGGCGCAAGAGATTTGTGCAGCAGTATATTCCAGACCGTTCTCTTTTTTTAATTTCTCCACAATAGCATTGCGCAAAGCCGGATAGCCCGGAACCGGAGAATAGCGAGAGAAGTTATCGTCTATCGCCTTTTTCGCAGCCTCTTTAATATGGTCGGGAGTATTAAAATCCGGTTCTCCGACACTCAAGTTAATTACATCTATGCCTTGAGCTTTCAGCTCTGCACTCTTTTGAGACATAGCCAACGTCGCAGAAGGCGACAAGCTGTTCAAACGATCTGATAATTGGTTCATTTTGTTTCTATTTAATGGTTGTTATGCAAATCTGATTGCAAAATAAGCGATTTTCTCTGATATAATAAAACAAAAAATCAGTTACTTATTAAAATGAAGAATATGCCCCATACGTTCTTTCTTTGTACGTAAGTAACGCTCGTTATATCGGTTAGGAGTTGTTTCAACCGGCACATTCTCTACAATCTCCAAGCCATAAGCCTCCAAACCGACACGTTTCACTGGATTATTTGTGAGCAAACGCATCTTATGCACACCTAGTTCACGCAGTATTTGAGCACCTACTCCATAGTCACGTTCATCCGCCAAATGTCCGAGGCAGATATTGGCGTCCACTGTATCCATGCCATCTTCTTGAAGCTTATAAGCTCTCATCTTTTCCATTAATCCGATACCGCGACCTTCCTGATTGAGGTACACAATAGCTCCTTTACCAGCCTTCTCAATCAGCTCCATAGCCTTATGAAGCTGTTCTCCGCAATCACAACGCATAGAGCCAAAAATATCTCCTGTTGCACAAGAAGAGTGTACACGTACCAATACGGGTTCATCAGGTTCCCAAGTTCCCTTGAACAAAGCTACATGCTCCAAACCATTGGACTTTTGGCGGAAAGGAATGAGACGAAAATGTCCATGTTCTGTCGGCATATCCACCTCTACTCCCTTCTCCACGATAGATTCCTGTCGCAAGCGATAAGCTATCATGTCGCGAATGGAAATCAGTTTCAAATTAAACTCATCAGCCATTTTACGCAATTCCGGCAGACGTGCCATTGTACCGTCTTCATTCATAATTTCCATGAGCGCACCAGCCGGATAGAAACCGGACAAACGGCACATATCAATTGTGGCTTCTGTGTGACCTGCACGACGCAACACACCTTTCTCCTGAGCATACAGCGGATTAATATGTCCGGGACGACCGAAAGTAGCAGGAGTTGAAGCAGGATCGGCCAACGCCTGGATTGTCGCAGCACGATCGGCAGCAGAGACACCGGTTGTGCAACCTTCCAACTTATCAATAGTTACCGTAAAAGGAGTACCCAATACAGAAGTATTATCAGACACCTGATGGGGCAGATCCAGTTCCTTGCAACGAGACACCGTAATAGGAGCGCACAGCACACCACGTGCATGTTTCAGCATGAAGTTTACCTTTTCCGGCGTGATCTGTTCGGCAGCAATAATCAAATCTCCCTCGTTTTCACGATCTTCATCATCGACTACAATCACAAAATTACCGGCTTTAAAATCTTCAATAGCCTCTTCTATTGTATTCAACTTTACTGTTTCCATATGTTTACTTTTTATTATTTATTCAGATCGACTTTTATTATATTCTGTATCTCCTCGTTTGTACGGATAATCCGTTCCATATCATTACCCAACCGGATACGGAATGCCCAAATACGGAAATAGAAAAACAAACCGACAGGAACTATCACTCCACACAGCATATTCAGCCAATAATTACGGAAAGGCCGCACATGGGCATGAACGGCTATGATTGGATAATTGTTCAGTGCTGTCAGTAACGGTATAGACCTTGTATTGGACATTTCATCTATCAATGCCTCCATCCGTTCATTAAGCGCCACTACCTCCTCGTCATGAGGAGTATAATTCATCCACAAACTGAAGTAATTAGGTGCACGCATCAAAGATTTCTTTTCAGCATATGCGCGACAGTCGGCCGACAACTGCTGGAGCTCTCCCGGCAAACAAGCGTAATCCGGATCGTGAATAATCACTTCCTTTCGGAAAAGATGACGGACGCTACGGATACCCGCTATTTTCTTGAACCAGTTGATATAAGCATCAGCATTCAGTACTACCGAATCATTATTGGATTTATAAGTAAGAAAGGCTCCCAACGGTGCCAATATAGCAGTACTGGTCCACATACCCATCCACACAATCCATTTACCATCACGAGCCATTTTATAGCCCGTATTATTAATAATATAGTAGATTATAAAAATAAGTACGGACACCACCACAGGCATGCCCAACCCACCTTTACGAATGATACCCCCCAATGGCGCACCGATAAAAAAGAAGATAAGGCAGGCCAACGAGAGCGTCAGTTTCTCATGCCAGGAAGTCATATGCCGTCTCAAGCTGGTCTCAGTCTGTGAGATATTGAAGCTTTTGAAGCTCCAATCACTTGCAGCGCTCTCTGCACGACTGACAGCCGTAGACATTATTTTCTGTTTCTGCATCAAAGTAGCCACATTGAACAGACTGTCCACATTGTAACTGCCTAAATGAGCCGATTCTATCTTTAGCGTATCGTCTTTACTCAATGTATTAACAGTGGCTTTATAAGTACTTGCCATTGCTTCCTTATAGTAAGTCCGTCCGATACTGTCATTCTGAACTTTCATAGAGTCAATATCTGCCTGCAACATACTCATATCCTTGCTACTGGACTGATTACTCATAAATCCGGCATCCACCATATTAAAATCCGAATTGAACTCTATAATCGCATGCTTCTCGACGAAAGTTTCCCGGCGGTAAGGCACGTTTTTTTGGTTCATATTTTGCGACTTCAGGTTCTCAAACTGCTCACCGCTATAAAGATGCAAATAAAGGTGCTGCTTATCTGCCGTCATTTCCAACCTGCCGGAATCCGATTTAATTATTTGTGCATTCTCAAACCCTTTTTCAAAATTATAAATCAGCACATCATACAACATACCCGTCTCCCGATTCTTATGCTTGACATACAGGTTATAACCATCTATCTCGTCATAGAATACTCCTTCAGGGATATCCACTTCAGGTGATTTCTGCTTCATGGAAACCAACAGCGTCCACAACTTAGTCTGTGCTTTAGGACCGATGACATTTTGGAAATAAAAGGAAACACAACAGATAAGAGATATGAAGAATATCAGCGGACGCATAATTTTCAACAAAGAAATACCTGCCGCTTTCATAGCAAGCAACTCAAAGCGTTCTCCAAAATTTCCAAAAGTAATGAGGGCCGCCAACAAGATAGCCAAAGGCAATGAAGCCGGTACCAGCGTCAGCGCCGAATAGAAGAAAAACTGAGCAAGAACGTTCATCTCCAATCCCTTTCCCACCATTTCGTCTACATATTTCCACAGAAATTGCATCATGAAGATGAACAGGCAGATGAAGAAAGTGCCCATAAAGAGCAGACAAAAGCTCTTTAATATAAATATATCTAACTTTTTTATGCGCAGCATTTTACTTGTTTCATGCAATGAACGCACAAAAGTAGCACAAAAAAGGGAGTACGGGAAATTTTTAATTGAAAGTTAACTAAAAACCGCATGTTCTACGCAAAGTGTCTACCTGAGATTCCCATAATTCACACAAATCGTTTGCTTCATCCGCATTGGTAAAGTCAGTAATTTCAAGTACAAAGTCATTGGTCAACTCGTTGTTTGTCATCTTTAATTCAAAATACTCACGCGGGTTCTCATCATCAAGCCAGCGGAAGCGAATAAAAGAATATGCTCGCACAGCAATAATTTCAGCATCGCGCCTTTCTGTTTTCCCCCAAAAGAAAGAGACGGTCTTATCATCTGACTGCACCTTGTCCGCAAACCAGCCCTCCAAACCAGTAGGAGTGCTTATTGCTGTCCAAAGAATACTTTTAGAAGTCGCATTCAAGAGATATTCCAAATGTATTTTTTTCCTTTCCATAGTATATGTCTTCTTTGTATTACGCCGGCCAAGATAAATACTTTTTTCTAATTAGAAAAAATATTCATTGATTTTATTCAATTCAACTCCACAATGCAAGATTAAAGTGCTGATTATGTTGCATTATGCTATATAAGAAAAAAGGAAAATACTATTTCCTTTTTTCTATTGACAAAATAAATAGCAGAAAATCTCCACAAATATTTTGGCAGTTTAAATAAAAGCTATATCTTTGCACCCGCAATCGAGAAATAATGGCGGGATAGCTCAGCTGGTTAGAGCGCATGATTCATAATCATGAGGTCCCCGGTTCAATCCCGGGTCCCGCTACAAAGTCGAAAGGCTTGAAAATAAGGCATTTGAGAGGCTTCCACTCTTGAGTGTCTTTTTTGTTTATAAAGGCATTTGCACAGATTTTGCACGAATTTACCAAGCTACGCTTCTACGAAAAAGGACATAAAAAAGAGCTTGGCAGCGGATATAAAACCGCTACTAAGCTCTTGGCTGGCACAAAAATACTATTATCTTTTCATTTTTTGTCGTCACTCGTCACTTTTCACTTCAATACACTAAGGATAAGTGGGTTACCTGTGACGACAAGGCGCATAAACAGTGACGACCAATATTTTGTCGTCACTCGTCAAAAACAAACTCTATGCTGACTATTTTAAATACCCAACTTTGGTATTTAAAATACCAATGCTTGGTACTTGGAATACCAAAGAGTGGTACTTGAAATACCAACGTTTGGTACTTAGAATACCAACGTTTGGTACTCAATATACCAAAGGGTGGCATTCAAATGGGACATGTAGGGTATTGTTTTATAGCCTGTTATAAATAGTTTCCTCTGCCCTGCATCTTATGTTATCCTTTCTCCTTGAAACACTTTTCCTAATAACAGATTTCCATT
>UMEO01031827.1_pt1 | contig 12167 bp, 5 predicted proteins | sample 1964781 | NCBI WGS metagenome assembly UMEO01 (sample SAMEA4836023, study PRJEB28245) | human gut metagenome | biome: gut microbiome; material: fecal sample | place: Denmark | collected 2008 | reverse complement strand
GCCATTGCGGGAAATTGAACCTGGCAGGAAACGCCTGGTATTTGATGAGAATCTGCGACCGAAACAGTAACAGATGTAAAATTATTTTGTCCCTTTAATTATAAAGCAGAGTTATGTTTAAGCTCTGCTTTATTTATTTGAGTGTTAATTCATACCGTTTTTTCATCATATAATTATTTATAATGAGAATGTGGTTTTAATTTGTAATTTATATTATATACACAATTTATATATTTCATGGTCTTTTTTTATTCACCTGAATTATAATTGTGAATTATAGGAAAGTATGTTTGATTAGATAATAATCTACTGGCAATATTGGATGTCTTCTATGTTTTAAATAACTAATTGGTCGGGTTAGTGCATCCGGCTTTCTTTATATTTGCCAGAAGGATTTATTATGCAAAGGAAAACTCTATTGTCGGCCTGTATTGCATTAGCTCTGAGTGGTCAGGGTTGGGCGGCAGATATCACAGAGGTAGAAACCACCACAGGTGAAAAGAAAAATACCAATGTGACTTGTCCGGCAGACCCAGGAAAACTCAGTCCGGAAGAGCTTAAACGCTTACCCTCTGAATGCTCTCCTTTAGTCGAACAAAACCTGATGCCATGGCTTTCCACAGGCGCTGCTGCGTTAATCACGGCCTTAGCCGTAGTGGAACTAAACGACGATGATGATCATCATCATCGCAACAATTCTCCACTCCCACCGACACCCCCTGATGATGAATCAGACGACACTCCAGTTCCCCCAACTCCTGGCGGAGATGAGATAATACCGGACGATCCGGATGATACGCCTACACCTCCCAAACCGGTTTCGTTTAATAATGACGTTATTCTCGATAAAACAGAAAAAACGTTAACTATTCGCGATTCAGTTTTTACTTATACCGAGAATGCTGACGGGACTATATCTCTGCAAGATAGCAATGGTCGTAAGGCAACGATTAATCTTTGGCAGATTGATGAAGCGAATAACACTGTTGCCCTTGAAGGGGTGAGCGCAGATGGCGCAACGAAGTGGCAATATAATCACAACGGTGAGCTTGTTATTACGGGTGATAATGCCACAGTAAACAACAATGGCAAAACCACCGTTGACGGTAAAGATTCCACCGGTACGGAAATCAACGGTAATAACGGGAAAGTGATTCAGGACGGCGATCTGGATGTCAGCGGCGGCGGTCACGGTATTGATATCACCGGCGACAGCGCAACGGTGGATAACAAGGGCACCATGACCGTCACCGATCCGGAGTCCATGGGTATCCAGATCGACGGTGACAAGGCCATCGTCAATAACGAAGGCGAGAGCACCATCACCAACGGTGGCACCGGCACCCAGATTAATGGTGATGACGCCACGGCAAACAACAACGGCAAAACCACCGTTGACGGCAAGGATTCCACCGGTACGGAAATCAACGGTAATAACGGAAAAGTTATTCAGGACGGCGATCTGGATGTCAGCGGCGGCGGTCACGGTATTGATATCACCGGCGACAGCGCAACGGTGGATAACAAGGGCACCATGACCGTCACCGATCCGGAGTCCATCGGTATCCAGGTTGACGGCGACCAGGCGGTTGTTAACAACGAAGGCGAGAGCGCCATCACCAACGGTGGCACCGGCACGCAGATTAACGGTGATGACGCCACGGCAAACAACAACGGCAAAACCACCGTTGACGGCAAGGATTCCACCGGTACGGAAATCAACGGTAATAACGGAAAAGTTATTCAGGACGGCGATCTGGATGTCAGCGGCGGCGGTCACGGTATTGATATCACCGGCGACAGCGCAACGGTGGATAACAAGGGCACCATGACCGTCACCGATCCGGAGTCCATCGGTATCCAGATTGACGGCGACCAGGCCATCGTCAATAACGAAGGCGAGAGCACTATCACCAATGGCGGCACCGGCACTCAGATCAACGGTAACGACGCCACCGCGAATAACAGTGGAAAAACCACTGTTGATGGAAAAGATTCCACGGGTACCAAAATCGCGGGCAATATCGGCATTGTAAATCTGGATGGTAGCCTGACTGTTACAGGCGGTGCGCATGGTGTTGAGAACATTGGTGACAACGGCACGGTTAACAACAAAGGAGATATTGTTGTTTCCGATACTGGATCGATTGGCGTGCTCATCAACGGTGAGGGGGCAACAGTATCCAATACGGGTGATGTTAACGTTAGCAATGAAGCGACAGGGTTCAGCATCACAACCAACAGTGGGAAGGTTTCGCTGGCAGGCAGTATGCAGGTTGGCGATTTCTCGACCGGGGTAGATCTTAATGGCAACAATAACAGCGTGACGCTGGCGGCAAAAGATCTAAAAGTGGTCGGGCAGAAAGCGACGGGCATAAACGTTTCTGGCGATGCGAATACAGTGAATATCACTGGTAACGTTCTGGTTGATAAGGATAAAACCGCAGACAATGCGGCGGAATATTTCTTCGATCCATCCGTGGGTATCAACGTTTACGGCAGTGATAATAACGTGACGCTGGATGGAAAGTTAACTGTTGTATCAGACAGTGAGGTTACTTCTCGTCAGAGTAATTTATTTGATGGCAGCGCAGAGAAAACGTCAGGTCTGGTTGTGATTGGCGATGGCAATACCGTTAATATGAATGGTGGACTTGAACTGATTGGAGAGAAAAACGCGCTTGCAGATGGGTCGCAGGTTACTTCCTTGCGCACAGGATATAGTTATACCAGCGTTATTGTCGTTAGTGGTGAGTCGTCGGTATATCTGAATGGAGATACGACAATCAGCGGAGAATTCCCTCTGGGGTTTGCCGGGGTTATTCGGGTACAGGATAAAGCTTTGCTGGAAATTGGCAGTGGCGCTACGCTAACAATGCAGGATATTGACAGTTTTGAACATCATGGGACAAGAACCCCAGAACTTACTTATGCTGATTCCGGTGCGAAAATTGTTAATAAAGGTACTGTTGAAATTCAGAATTTAGGTTTTGCTTTTGTTACTGGTGAAAATACAACAGGTATAAATAGTGGCACGATCTCGTTATTACAAAATGGTAAAGATCCGGCACCGTCTCCCATTGTTTTACTGGCTACTAACGGAGGGAGCGCCACTAATGCAGGTACGATCACAGGTAAAGTGACGGAACAACATAGCGTATTTAACAAGTATTCAACGGGCACATCGAATTCATTTATTTTTAATAACGATGTCAGTAGCATAACAGGGTTAGTCGCTCAATCGAATAGCACAATTATCAATACTGACAGCGGCATCATTGATTTGTATGGTCGTGGTAGTGTCGGCATGCTTGCTATAGCAGATTCAACAGCAGAAAATCAGGGTAAAATTACACTGGATTCTATGTGGGTAGATGCAAATGACACTACCGCAATGCGAGATATAGCTAGCAACAGCGCCATTGACTTCGGTACAGGTGTGGGAGTTGGTACTGATAGTTATAGTGGTGCAGGGAAAAATGCAACAGCAATTAACCAATTGGGCGGTGTTATAACTATTTATAACGCCGGCGCAGGTATGGCGGCCTATGGCGCCAGCAATACAGTTATTAACCAGGGGACGATTAACCTCGAAAAAAATGGTAATTATGACGATAGTCTGGCAGCAAATACTCTGGTAGGGATGGCTGTTTATGAGCATGGTACTGCTATCAACGACCAGACGGGTGTTATCAATATCAATGTTGGTACTGGTCAGGCGTTTTATAACGATGGCACAGGAACAATTGTTAACTATGGTACAATCTGCACTTTCGGCGTGTGCCAATCGGGGAATGAGTACAATAATACAGATGATTTCACCTCACTGATCTATACCGGTGGCGATACGATTACACGAAGCGGAGAAACTGTAACGCTAAATAAATCTGCTGCTGTGACTGATAAGCTGGCTGGGAATGTTGTTAATAGCGGAACGCTTTCCGGTGATCAAATTACGGTATCAAGCGGTCTTCTGGAAAATACCAGCGGTGGCATCATCAATAACTTAGTAAAACTTGACAAGGGTGCCGTCATTAAAAATGCCGGGGTGATGACGAATAACGTCGATGTTAGCGGTGGAATCCTCAATAATGCCGGAGAAATGACTGCGCAAATTACCATGAATGCTGGTGCTGATAGTTCGTTAGTGAACAACACCGGAACCATCAATAAAATCGTGCAGAACGCGGGGGTATTCAATAATAGTGGCAGTGTAACAGGGCGGATGATGTCGGCTGGCGGGGTCTTTAATAATCAAACTGACGGGGCGATTATGAGAGGTGCTGCGCTGACAGGTACTGCAGTGGCAAATAACGAAGGAACCTGGAACCTCGGAAGTAGTAGTGAGGGTAACAACACCGGGATGCTGGAAGTTAATAATAATTCAGCTTTCAATAACCGCGGCGAGTTTATTCTTGATAACGACAAGAATGCTGTGCACATCAACCAGTCCGGTACGCTTTATAATACCGGTCACATGAACATCAGTAATTCTTCCCACAACGGAGCCGTTAATATGTGGGGCGGAAATGGTCGTTTTATCAATGACGGAACGATTGATGTTTCTGCGAAGTCACTGGTAGTCAGCGCTAATAATGCCGGCGATCAGAATGCCTTCTTCTGGAACCAGGATAACGGGGTCATCAACTTCGATCACGACAGCGCCAGTGCCGTGAAAGTCACCCACAGCAACTTTATTGCCCAGAATGACGGCATCATGAACATCAGCGGCACCGGTGCTGTGGCTATGGAAGGTGATAAGAACGCGCAGCTGGTTAACAATGGCACCATCAACCTCGGTACCGCAGGCACTACTGACACGGGTATGATCGGTATGCAACTCGATGCCAACGCCACGGCGGATGCGGTAATCGAAAACAACGGCACCATCAATATCTTCGCCAATGACTCGTTTGCATTTAGCGTACTGGGTACAGTAGGTCATGTGGTTAACAACGGCACGGTGGTGATTGCCGATGGGGTTACGGGTTCTGGACTGATCAAGCAGGGCGACAGCATCAATGTTGAAGGTATGAACGGTAACAACGGTAATAGCAGCGAAGTGCATTATGGCGACTATACGTTGCCGGATGTGCCGAAGCCCAATACGGTTAGTGTAACGTCGGGAAGTGATGAGGCTGGTGGCAGCATGAACAACCTCAACGGCTATGTCGTCGGTACCAACGTTAACGGCAGCGCCGGGAAGCTGAAGGTTAACAATGCCAGCATGAACGGCGTGGAGATTAACACGGGCTTTACCGCTGGTACGGCAGACACCACTGTGAGTTTTGATAACGTAGTGGAAGGTAGCAACCTGACCGACGCTGACGCCATCACCTCAACGTCCGTGGTATGGACTGCCAAAGGCAGCACCGATGCCAGCGGTAACGTTGACGTCACCATGAGCAAAAATGCCTACACCGATGTGGCAACAGATGCCTCGGTGAATGACATCGCGAAAGCACTGGATGCGGGTTACACCAACAACGAACTGTTTACCAGCCTGAACGTCGGCACGACTGCTGAACTGAACAGTGCTCTGAAACAGGTCAGCGGTAGCCAGGCGACCACGGTATTCCGCGAAGCGCGCGTGTTAAGCAACCGCTTTAGTATGCTGGCAGATGCCGCGCCGAAAGTGGGTAACGGTCTGGCGTTCAACGTTGTCGCGAAAGGCGATCCGCGTGCCGAGTTAGGTAATAATACCGAATACGACATGCTGGCATTGCGTAAAACTATCGACCTGAGCGAAAGCCAGACGATGAGTCTGGAGTACGGTATCGCTCGTCTCGATGGTGATGGTGCGCAGAAAGCGGGTGATAATGGCGTTACAGGCGGTTATAGCCAGTTTTTTGGCCTGAAACATCAGATGTCGTTCGATAACGGCATGAACTGGAATAACGCCTTGCGTTACGACGTTCACAACCTTGACAGCAGCCGCTCGATTGCATTTGGCAACACGAACAAAACGGCTGATACCGACGTGAAACAGCAGTACCTGGAGTTCCGCAGCGAAGGGGCGAAGACTTTCGAACCGAGCGAAGGACTGAAGGTTACGCCATATGCGGGTGTAAAACTGCGTCACACACTGGAAGGTGGCTATCAGGAGCGCAATGCCGGAGACTTTAACCTGAATATGAACAGTGGCAGCGAAACGGCGGTGGACAGCATCGTCGGGCTGAAACTGGACTACGCAGGTAAAGACGGCTGGAGCGCTAGCGCTACGCTGGAAGGCGGGCCGAACCTGAGCTACGCGAAGAGCCAGCGTACGGCAAGCCTGGCAGGCGCAGGCAGTCAGCACTTTAACGTCGATGACGGTCAGAAGGGCGGCGGCATCAATAGCCTGACAAGCGTCGGCGTGAAGTACAGCAGCAAAGAAAGTTCGCTGAATCTGGATGCGTACAACTGGAAAGAGGATGGCATCAGCGATAAAGGCGTGATGCTGAACTTCAAGAAAACGTTCTAATTTTTAGCATGTGATCCCTAAACCGCAACGCTGATACAGGTTGCGGTTTTTTTATTGCCGGATGTGGTACGTGACGCGTTTTGTTTTGTGTCTTTCAGGACAATAGAGCAACTCATCCAGTAATCTTGTTTACACCTTCGCATTATTTATCTCTTTTCGTTTCTATACTGATTTTTCTTAATCCGTTTTATTACAGGGCAGGGTGCGATGAGCAGCAATACATTTACTCTCGGTACAAAATCCGTTAACCGTCTTGGTTATGGCGCGATGCAACTGGCAGGTCCTGGAGTTTTTGGCCCCCCACGAGATCGCCACGTCGCTATAACCGTGCTGCGTGAGGCGCTGGCATTGGGCGTCAATCATATTGATACCAGCGACTTTTATGGTCCGCACGTCACCAATCAGATTATCCGCGAAGCGCTTTATCCTTACTCTGACGACCTGACAATTGTCACTAAAATTGGTGCGCGGCGTGGAGAGGACGCATCCTGGTTGCCCGCATTTTCTCCGGCAGAGCTGCAAAAAGCGGTGCACGATAATCTACGTAATCTCGGGCTGGACGTGCTGGATGTGGTTAACCTGCGCGTTATGATGGGGGATGGTCATGGCCCAGCGGAAGGATCGATTGAGGCCAGCCTGACCGTGCTGGCAGAGATGCAACAACAAGGCCTGGTAAAACATATTGGCCTGAGCAACGTCACACCGACGCAGGTTGCAGAGGCGCGCAAGATTGCCGAAATTGTCTGTGTGCAAAACGAATACAACATCGCGCACCGTGCTGATGATGCAATGATTGATGCTTTGGCCCACGATGGCATTGCCTACGTGCCGTTCTTCCCGCTCGGGGGCTTTACACCGCTGCAATCGTCCACACTTTCCGATGTTGCTGCGAGCCTGGGTGCAACACCAATGCAGGTGGCGCTGGCGTGGCTGTTACAGCGTTCACCGAATATTTTGCTGATCCCAGGGACGTCTTCGGTTGCGCATTTACGGGAGAATATGGCTGCTGAAAAATTGCATCTTTCTGAGGAAGTGTTGTCTACGTTGGATGGTATTTCGCGAGAATAACGAATATACAAAAGGGAAAGATGCATTTCCCTTTTTTTCTTTTTTAATGGCATGGAGTGCATATGTTTAAGGCCAGGAATTGCGGCTGGATACGTTTACTGCCCCTGTTTATGCTGAGTCTACCAGTACAGGCGGAACTTCGATGTGTTGCAAATGCAGTTGATATTGAATCATTTTTTTCTGCGGCTACCGCTGAAGATAAACAACAAGTTGAACAAGCTATCAACAGTAGCGTGAATCTTGTCCCCTTCGGTTTATCTGCATCGAACTGGAAAGTGCATCGTGGCGATTTAGTGGTAGAAGGTAATATAGAGAGTAATCAAAAATTGATTGTTCTTGGGAATTTGACAGTCAAAGGTAATATTTCCACTTTCTCTCTTTCTAATCCATGGGTTATTCTCGGTAACGTGACGGCAACGAATATAGTTGCGGATTCACCACTGTTAATTACCGGTTCGATAAATGCAAGTGGACTGGTATTTATCGACTCATATTACGATAATCCGTCTACGATTAAGGGGAGTATTAATGCGCGTGGGATATTTATCAATGACATAATTGCACCTGTTGTTGCGTCTTCGACAAATAGTGAATTCATGGTCCGTGCGAGTGACAAACATGACACTGAAAATGTCAAAAAAGCGCTGATGATAATAAATCCTGATGCATATTATTGGGGGCTAATTAATGATGAAGATGCTCTGAAAGAAATTTTTAAGCGAAGCAATATTCGCATGGCAGGGAATGTCTGTAATCAGATGAAAAAAGAAGCGCTGTTTCGCCCTAAGCCTTCTCCTGAGTTAGTGCAAGAATTGCAAATGCTGGATGAAGGCAAAGTTGCTGCATTTGAAGGACGAGACATTGCGACATTTGATCTTGCCGTAATGCGAACTCTCCCAAGGCTTAAAGGAATTTCAGCTAACCTACGCAAACAACTTATTAATAGCAATGATGAACAAACGATTGAAAGTATGGCGAGATATATGCCTGACAATGAGATTCTGGAGTTGACCGATCAGCAATTGGGTTACCAGCCTGTTGTTCTGGGGTTGCTCGACCGTGAACCGCTCTCTGTCGAAATAATGACGCGAATGAGTCGTCTACCTGATGGTGTCGGTCCGTTGAATCTTGCGCTACGTGAAAATCTCCCTCTGGATATCGTCATGACTCTGGCGAAAAGAGATTGGGATATGATCATTCAGGAGCTTTATAAAGATGCGTGGTTATTGCCTGAATCCATTATTGATGGCTATATCCGCAGTGATGATTCCTCTATTCGTCAGGTCGGTGCTGGAGGACAACTCACCTACAATCAGGCAATGCAGTTGGCGAACGATTCATCAAACAATGTTGTCACAAGCTTAGCGTTCAAGCTGGCAGAGATGAAACACCATGGTCAATTGTTGCGGATGACGCCACAAGAGAGTGACAAAGTTGCAGGCTATTTATACCAAAAATTCGAGAATGACGATGATCTAATACGTGTGTTATTTTTAGCATTGCCAGATAACTTACAGTTTAATTTTGTTAAAAGGATGGAGAAAAAATCCCCGGCCTACTTTTGCTGTCGGGATATGCAGGTAATTCACTCTGACGCTGCTTTACAACGGTTATTGACACGTTTCAACGATCCTGAAGGGTGGAGTAATCTGGCGAAAAATCAGTATCTGAGCACGTCGATGAAACAAAAAATTTGGCAACGTGCTTTATCGCATCGGAAAAATAATCCGAAAGCAGATTCAGATGCATATGAAACCAGCGCTGACATGATTTTGTCTGAGCTGATTAGCCACGGCGAAGTTGATGACCAGATGCTATTAAATGCCACCGCCCTGATACGTTCGGACGACTGGGACTTTTTAGAGAGTGCATTAATTAGTTGGGATAATTTACCCGCTGTTGTTCTCAAGGAATTACAGCAAAACACGCCACGCAATGATATTTGGGCGAAGTTTTTTCTGAGGCAGGAAAACAGTTCCCGTGCGCAGGTTGACGAAGCGTTACGTGTTTATTATGCACTAGACCCCGATGCGTTAGCACAACTGGATGTACTGGCAAAACAACCGGATCGTATATGGTGGAGTACACTGGCGAAAAGCAATCTCACATTTTTCAAGTTCGGCGCACTTAACAACCGCCACACACCGCCTGCAGTACTGGCGGCAGAAATTGATCCCGAGTGGTGGATTGTGGCGATGAATAATCCCCGTTTTCCAGTTGATGTATTAAAGGCGAGGCTGAAACGTGATCCTTTGCTGGCGTTAGAGCTTGTTAACCCTGAACTGGATTTAGTCCGCCAGCTGGCGCTTAACGGTAAGACGCGCGCAATACGGGAACAAGCGATGAGAAAACTTGATGAGTTGTATTGATCCACAACGTAATGTTTTTTAACTATCTGATTAATTGGGGATAATCATTCCTGACAGTGAGTCCCCAATACCTTGATATATTCTGAATTTTTAATGAAACGGCGTGTTGCGATATCTCCGTCAGGGGAATTGATGCACCATAGCGCAAACCGAATTATCAAGGATTGATAATGACGCTCTACCAGATAAAACCGCTCTTTCAGTCGCTGTTAAGGCCGACGATGTTTTGGCTTTATAAGCACCACGTTACAGCGAATCACATCACTCTTGCTGCACTGGCGCTTTCTCTTCTTACCGGATTGCTGTTGATGTTGGCGGCACAACCCATCCTCTTTTTGCTATTGCCCATCGTGCTTTTTATCCGTATGGCGCTCAATGCGCTGGATGGCATGTTGGCGCGTGAGTGCAACCAGCAAACACGTCTGGGGGCGATTTTGAATGAGACTGGCGATGTTATTTCCGATATTGCGCTCTATTTACCATTTTTATTTTTACCGGAAAGTAACGCATCACTCGTGATACTCATGTTATTTTGCACCATATTGACCGAGTTTTGCGGTTTACTCGCGCAGACGATTAACGGTGTTCGCAGTTATGCCGGTCCATTTGGCAAAAGCGATCGCGCGTTAATATTTGGTCTGTGGGGTCTGGCCGTTGCCATTTATCCACAGTGGATGCAGTGGAATAATCTTTTATGGAGCATTGCTTCAATTCTGCTTCTCTGGACTGCGATTAATCGTTGTCGGAGTGTGCTTCTTATGAGCGCTGAAATATAATGCTGGAAAAATCTCTGGCAACACTTTTCGCGTTGTTAATTTTAGCAACGCTGATAAACCGTTTTCTGCTATGGCGGTTACCGGAGAGAAAAGGGGGTGAGGTTACATTACGTATTCGTACCTGGTGGGGCATCGTCATTTGTTTTTCAATGGTGATTTCAGGTCCACGCTGGATGACGTTGACGTTTTTTGCGCTGATAAGTTTTCTGGCATTGAAAGAATATTGTACGCTTATATCTGTACATTTTCCGCGTTGGTTATATTGGGGTATTCCTCTTAACTATTTGCTTATCGGTTTTAATTGCTTTGAGCTGTTTCTGTTATTTATACCTTTGGCTGGGTTTCTGATATTAGCCACCGGGCAAGTTTTAGTGGGTGACCCCTCTGGTTTTCTGCATACCGTGAGCGCCATTTTTTGGGGCTGGATAATGACCGTTTTCGCCTTGAGTCATGCCGCCTGGTTATTAATGTTGCCAACCACAAATATCCAGGGCGGGGCGTTACTGGTGTTATTTCTTTTGGCATTAACCGAGTCAAACGATATTGCACAGTATTTATGGGGAAAATCCTGCGGCAGAAGAAAAGTGGTCCCTAAAGTCAGCCCGGGAAAAACATTGGAAGGTCTGATGGGCGGCGTCATCACCATCATGATTGCGTCACTGATTATCGGACCGTTACTGACACCGCTAAATACATTACAGGCATTATTAGCGGGTTTGTTAATTGGTATTAGTGGTTTTTGCGGCGATGTCGTGATGTCAGCCATCAAACGAGATATTGGTGTTAAAGATAGCGGAAAACTATTGCCAGGACATGGCGGACTCCTTGACAGGATTGACTCATTAATTTTCACCGCTCCGGTATTTTTTTATTTTATACGCTACTGCTGTTACTGAAGGAAAATAGAGAAAATGGAAAATTCACGCATCCCTGGGGAACATTTTTTTACCACCAGTGATAATACAGCGTTGTTTTATCGGCACTGGCCCGCTTTACAGCCCGGGGCGAAAAAGGTCATCGTCTTATTTCATCGCGGGCATGAACATTCTGGTCGTCTACAACATCTCGTTGATGAACTGGCGATGCCAGATACTGCTTTTTATGCCTGGGATGCCCGAGGGCATGGAAAAAGTTCGGGGCCGCGTGGTTATAGCCCATCTCTTGCGCGTTCAGTGCGGGATGTCGATGAATTTGTCCGTTTTGCTGCCAGCGACAGCCAGGTTGGACTGGAAGAGGTGGTAGTGATCGCGCAAAGCGTCGGCGCAGTGCTGGTTGCCACATGGATTCATGATTATGCACCTGCAATTCGCGGGCTGGTGCTGGCTTCTCCGGCCTTTAAGGTTAAATTGTATGTGCCGCTGGCACGTCCTGCGCTGGCGTTATGGCATCGTCTGCGTGGTCTGTTTTTTATTAATTCCTATGTGAAAGGACGCTATTTGACCCACGATCGGCAACGGGGGGCGAGTTTCAATAATGATCCGCTGATCACAC
>UMEO01027385.1_pt1 | contig 12199 bp, 9 predicted proteins | sample 1964781 | NCBI WGS metagenome assembly UMEO01 (sample SAMEA4836023, study PRJEB28245) | human gut metagenome | biome: gut microbiome; material: fecal sample | place: Denmark | collected 2008 | reverse complement strand
CGATTCTTTTTTATACGGGTACTTTATCGGGGGCTTACGATAATTCATATAGAGTAAGTATTCGACCACTTCTTAAATTTGATTTTAAAGAAGAACGCATTCGAATGACATATACCCTACAGAACTATGAGGTATTGAAGATAAATGACGATAGTGGGTATGTAATAATGTTCAGTGGAGGTTTTGGTGTAACAGGTAATGGCATTACTAAAGATACCCAAATATGGGCACTTTCTGGTTGTTATCCATTTGCAAAAGACATACAATACCCTAAAGTGACATCATCACGAGCTTTTGTTTATTCACTATCATGTTATAAAATCCTTGTAGACAAAATTGATACAGTTCTAAAGAAACCATTGCAAACAAGTGATGATTGGTAAACATTCTCTTAATAATTAGCAAAAACTTTCACTTGATCATCCTTGTATTTTTCATATCTTCTTATCAATCGTCTTTTTTGTAAAGAATCAAATAAAAAAATGTTGTACTCAGTGTTAGCGAATGTTGGTTTATGCTGTTTTTTAAATAATCTTTGATAACTCCATCCAAGTTGCTCAGTTAAACTTTGGAGTTGGGAATCTGTTAGCTCCTCAATCTGCTTATTCAAAAGCCTAATTTTGTTTTCTTTTGTAGAAGAGCTATTGATCAAGCTTTCAATAACATCAAAATTCAAGAGAATACATTGCGGAAAATTAGCCAATATATCGCACGTTAGCTTTGCAATATCTTTATTTTCAATTATGAAACTATCGCTAATTTTCTCAATAATCTCTATTTTATTATTATTTGTGACTATATCTGATTTTAACAATGATAAAACATCATCCTTTTCCAGCCCTATCTCATTAATTATCGGCAGCAATTTATTTTGTTGCTTTTCTATAAGTCTTATATGTTGTTTAGGAAAATACTCTTTAAGTCTATTGAAATTATCTACCGTAAGAGTTAAAAAGTTAGTATTTACCATCCATTCTACTTTATCTTTATTTAAGTGTTCAAAGTTCAAACTATGCCATACATACGGAACTGACTTTAGGAGGCTGATATAGCTTGCATATTGTAAATCATTACAGTTTATAATCATAAGTGAAAATGTTTTAATAATCTCTTTAGATTTTTCTTTTAATTCAATTTCGATTGACTGTTTAGAAAGTAAATTATAATTTTCTTCTTGATTTAAATAGCGTACCAATATTTCATCTAAAGTACTACCTTCTGTCAATGTCTCATAATATAGATATAGATTTCTCCAAGTTGCAACAATTTTATTCTCATTGATTAATATTTGTTGAACTTCGCAACTTTGCACTTTTGAAATATCAGATACTAGAATTTCTTGTTTTAAAATAATGCTAGTTTTTGCCGAACTACTTAGGCTGTCATTATTGAGTAGTTTAACAACACTTTCTTCAGTTTCTTTTATGTTCTTTTCTAATTTCAAAAATATGTTATTTATGTAAGTGGAGATATTATTTTCAACATAATCTATAAGGTTTTTACTTCTTGAATCTAAAATAATTGAATAGTTTGATTCTGCCAAATCACGTTTGTCAATGTTATCATTGTATAGCAACAACATCATTGATATGTTTGCATCATTAATTTCATAGAAATTATTTTCATATATATAATCAAATAACGATTTTGTTACTTTATCAGGAGAGTCTAGTTGTTTAAACTTAATATTAAGCTTCTTTATTAGAGCGCTCGTTTTGCTTTCATAAGAATTGTCAATTAGAAAAATGAAATCAGGCAGAGTGTTTATGAAGCCTGATAATTTGTTATCTCTATTCATCTGCAAAATATCATCCTCATCTGCGTATTCTATAATTAGTTTCAAATAGCTTTTTAATTTATCATCATGATAAATAATTGCTTTCTCATGCTCGTGCATGTAGTACCACCAATTATTCCAAGAGTTACAAATTGACTTTATAAATAAGGGTAAATTTTTCCCTCTTTCTATATATTCTTCGATAAATGTTACTGAACTATCTTTTTCATTACTTAGAACGAACATAATATCTTTATATTTAGCTTTATACTTATCAATATTCTCAGATAAAAAATCTAATAAACTAAAGTTAAGAATTACATCTCGTTTAAAGTACTTGTCAGGAATTTCCTTAATCAGATTTCCTATTTTATCAGATAATTTATAATCAAAAGGAGAAGATTTTCCACTCTTCACTTTTCTTTTAAATATTTCGTCTGCTCTTGTTGTGTTTCCTTCGTGAAACAAGGATATATAATCTTCGTAATCTTCATTAATATAACCATTAATCAAAAGTGTTCTCATCATTTGATTATTCGAAAAGTTCTCCAAATATGGCTCAATATCAATTTCTTGGAATATTTCCTGTAAACTCTTTGATACTATTTCTTTCTTTTTATTTTTTAATTGTATGATTTCGTTTTTTAGTTTACTTATTTTATCATTCGCTTTGCTCAAAACAAGTTCTTCTCTCTGTTTATAAGGAATTGGACTAGAAACACCTGCAATACTTCCAAATGTTACGCTACTGCTATATGTACCATTTGAATTGATATAATATCTAATGTTAGAATTCTCATTCTTTAAAAGTTTTTCAAAATATTCATCTTCTAAAAAATATGTAACATCAATTCTTTGGTTATCTATATAGATATCTGTCAAACCAGGTAATTTACGTTGTAATTTGAATAGATATATCATCCTCAGTTCTTGGATAGAAGTAATTTTTTCTTTTTCAATGTTATCAATCTTAGATTCTATTTGTTTGACTTTTTCCGCATATTCATTTAGTAGTCCACTTATATATTTATCTTTATTTGAAACAAATTTGTAAAGAAGACCATTGTGTTTAGAAAGCTTACCAAAATCGTCAGGATACATATTTTTATATACTATTATAGCAAATAAATTATCTTGATTTTCAATAGGTATACTTTTTCTATAAATACAAAATTCATGGAAAATATTAATAAGCAATCGCATGTCAATATCATCAATAAAAGAAACTATATCTTGAACAAAATCTGAAGTTAAAACATTTTCTAATCGTCGTGTCTTTACAAGCTCATTCAGTTTAACTCCCGCATTAGAAGCATTAATGAATGGGATTATTGGTATTATATAATCGAAAAATTTAACCCTTTCATTTTTATCTGTAAACAGTTCATCTTTAATCGCATATATAAATTTGATTTCTCGATTAATCAGTTTTGATGTATTTAAAAGGATATTTAGCTCTCGAAGTTTTGTAAATATATCCGTTGTATCAAATCTGTCTAAATCTTCAATGACTACTACATTATATGAGGTTCTTTCAAAAAAATAAATAATTTCTTCTAGGTGCTCATTGAAAACAGATTTGTCAACATTGTCACCAAGCTCAAGTTCTCCTTTTATACTGAATTTATTGATTTTAGAATTGCTAAGTAAGCGAATTATATTTTGGGCAAAGAAACCAATACCGGCAAAAAAACAAACAAATGTAAAAAAAGTAATCCAATCAAATTTGAAAGATAATATCCATGATGAAGGATTAATTTTATCTATGTAATTGAACCTGAATAATAAAATTGCACTTATTAGCCAAATTATCAAACTTATAGATATGAGTAATAATTGCCACCACTTATTGTTGTTGATCCTTTTGAAGCGTGAATCTGGTATTTCTGTGGGTTTAACATGATAAAAAATTTGTTGCAGTATGCTTATTTCCAATCTGCGTTCTAAACAAGTATTAATTGAGTATTGTTTTACTATTTCATTTTTCGTTTCTGGTAAAAGTCTCTCTTCTCCATCTTCCTGATTAATCTTTTTATCTCCTTTTGAAAGTGACTTCTTTCCATTTTCCTCATTGTCTTTAAATGAAGCCAATGAAATATTTAAATATTCATATTCTGGGTGTAAATATTGAAACGTTTTAATTATTGTACTTTTCCCCGATCCATATGCTCCAGTAATAGCTATATTAGTTAAGTCAATTGTTGCTAATGAATGTTCCAGCTCGTCTAAATATGGTTGTATGATTTTTATATCTTCTTCCTTTGTTAAAACTTTAGGGGCTAAAGAAATAACAGAAGTTTCTTTGGGTTCATCCTTTCTTTTTAACCAAAAGATGATTTTTGTCAGGTATTTAATAGCATATTTCCTTGCACTCATAAAGAAAAACTTTTTTCTTGCTTATCAATGTTTATAACCACATTTAGCATTTTTACAATACAATCGTAAACAAGGCTTCAAGCGATGATTGAGATTGGTTTGTATATCAATATAAAACAGTTATTTTCCTTTTTTCTAGTCAATCATTTTCCTGTACGTTTTTTACAAGTACAATCTCTGATCTGTTTAACTCTATTGTCAAATTACCGATGTGTCTTGCAAATGTATTGATTTGTTTTCAATTAACCAATAGAATGCTAATGTTTTAGTTTTAGCATGTATCATTAGAGAAGCGGTTTTAGCTTTGGGAAATTAGAGAGTCAGCAACTCGCCCTATTTGGGGTAAGCCACCGACATTTCATTTTTTATTCTCCTCTCAACTTCTTACTTCTATACATCCTGCCCTCTTCTCTTTTCTGGTACAACTTCATCTTATCCTCTCCAAAGTTTTCCTTGTTGGAATTATAGTTATTGATAACTCTTCTATGTAGGCTTTATCAATACCATGCAGTCTAAATGTACCAGTAAGATATTTCAAAGCATTTTCATAGAGTACACTATACCTGCATAATCATTTGGAGTGCGAGTGTATAGATTGATATCGATATCTATCATTATAAGAATTCGGGTATTCCTTCCTACATTTTTATCTATATAATTGATCAGTGTTTTGTCTTTCCATTTTGCCTGATTGGGATTCTTAATTTTGGATAGTGGTAATATAAGGCTTTTGCAAAATGGCGTACCTGTACTCCTTATGGTCTTTGATGTCACTTAAAAAATCTCTATTGTTAATATATAACAGAGACATTTTACTTTTCTAGGATATTCAACAACTTATTATATTCGTTATCACCTAGAGTAGCACGAGATATTGCTTGTGTCCGTATATGTGTAGGTTTACAGATTAACCTACCTGATTCTTCTAAGTTTATCCATACATCATCATCAATAAGTTTTTTTCCATCTATCCTTACCACGTAGTATAAGAAACACGGTATCTTGACCTTCCATTCCAATATAACACATTTGTGATTTTGTAAAAAAAATGAAAAGTGACATTTTTTTAGGTAAATCACTGATTCTAAATAAAGAATGGGCTATAAATTGTATTAGTGCCACCTTTTTAAAGAAATTGATATCACTCTGTTCTATTTCCTCCTTAAGTCCTTTGAGTCGGTTATACCAATACTAATCATCCAATGTGTTTATTGCATCATGGGTAAAAAAAGAATCTACATCCAAATTTAAGGTTCTTTTATTCTCAGCTACAATTTCTTTTATAATATCAGTCCTAAGCATTTGAGCTAATTTGCAATTAACCTGTTATAGCCGGGATTAAGACTAAGGATTATAACTTTAGCTTTAAGCGGATTACCTTGAAATGATTCAGGTGGAATTCCTAAAATAAATTTAAAATCCTGTTGTACTTTCTCGTTAAATGTATGTATTATATCCTCGTCTCCCGGGTATATATATTCTTCCCTATCTGTATATAGATTAGTAGTATCTAATTTATCGGCTACATTTTTCCATTGAATTAAGACCAAATATATCCTTTTGATAAATTCAAGTTCTGCTAAGTATTAAGGTTCATATTATGACATAAAGAAAGTAATTCTCCTCTTGTTAATATCAAGAAATATTTTTTCCTAATTCCGAGACTGTGTTTCTAAGATTACGATTTATTGTATATTATTGCCAAGTCTACTTAATCCAAAACCTCCACTCGCGTGTACATTGACAGTACTTCTTTTTTCCAATTGTAACAGGTTTATTGTTTGCATCGCCTTGATATTCTATCCTATTACCAAAAGGATCATATTGACATACATTTTTTCGATAACCCTGTTCTATTGGTTCGGTTGGTAATTCTTCGTCAATCCATTTAATATGTATGCCATCATCAAAAAGAGAATTGCCCATAAGAAGATATTCATAGACATAGGTTGGTCTTATTTCAACTATAGGTTCACTATCTTTGTCTATCACCTTAATGCCTCTGATAAGAATAGAAGCTCTATATTGTCTATCTTTATTTTCAAAAGTAAAATCAACTCCCGATACATGTGCGTTAAATGAACCAAGGGGATAATATTCATTTTTCATACTAGGATCTTTTATTTTATCAGAAATATGATACATGATATAATCCTTGATCTTTGCTCCTTCACCTTCTTCATGGTAATAGAATTCTATATCACGAAGATAAATCTTTCTATTGTTTACTTGGAAATATCCACCAAAGAAGAAATGGTGAGCAAGTTTATCCATTTCCTCTAGCAATAACTTTTCATCTCCATTTGCTCCTTGAAAAGCCTCCAGAATTCCTTTTAATGTATTTTTCATTTTATTATTTTAGTAAGTTGTTCATACTCTTTCCTATTATCCTTTCTATAGTCAAAATCCATGAGATAATTACTAGCCGATAAAGTTTTTAATCTCACTATTATAAATAATGAGATAAATGTAAAAAAAAGACCAGCCAAAGAAGCGGAGATAATATATAACACGCAGTTATTTTGACCAATAGATGAATAGAAGCAATTCCAAGACTCTAATAATAAAGCTATAAAAGCTGATAAATGTAATATTATCACCACACTCCACGTGATAAGGAAAACCCATCCTATTAATATATTCAATTTAGACACTGAATAAGCACCACTATCAATATTACTTAATTTCTTATTACAGTAGAAGCCATCATCATCTTTTTTCTCCATATCTTTATCTAAAAAGTCTACTTTTCCCATCAAATATATTTGTGGTATTCCTAATTCATGTTTAAACTCTTCTTCAAAATCTGAGATAGCTTTTGCATATACTTCATACCATGCTTTAGACCCTTTAGCCATCAACACCCAAATAACAGATAGTGTAAAACCTAATAATCCAATAGCAAAGGCAGCACCATGAAGAATCTTGTAATTTAGTTCTATAAATACATTATTGCTAAAAAGATTTGAGATAAGAATACCATACCCTGAAAGCGTTAATGTTAAAAATACTGCCAAGAATATTGAACGCTGCCAAAGATTGGTGATTTCCATATCTCGACATCTATATAATTTATTTAATGTACGTTCAAGGTCACATTTTTGATTACCTTTCCGTTTTCGATATATCATATTCCGTAATTTTATATATTGTCCTTTTCTGTAAAAGTAGTTATAAAATCATTATATTGAATAGAAAATAAGAAAATTAACAAAAAGAGATAGTCGTTCCTAACTATCTCCTCAACCATTTTATTTATATGCGCTATTGACTATCCCTTCAATCTCTGTTCCGTCAAAATCAGGTTCAACATAACGCAACAGCAAATACATAAGAGCATCATCTTTGGAGACACCATAGTCATGTAGTTTACAAGCAAACCGAAACAGATTGGAATTCCGAAATCCCCGACTAACAGGAAAATACCTATCCGATAGCTCTTGTACTTTCTTTATAGCCTGATCAGGATTCTTAAATTTAGGTGGCTGTAACATGAGATTTTTCCAAAATGTCGTACCTGTACTTTTTATAGTCTTTGATGCCACATAAGGAGTAACTTTGGTTGGAGATGATGGGGTAAAGTGGAAAACCTTTGAGCTTGAATTGTAATATACCTTTGGATCATAACTTATGAAATGTGCCCTTGATAGATTGTCGCATTTAGAATCTATATGCGTATTCCCAAAGTATCCACTGATTGAGCTATACAGTTCTTTATGAAAAGCTGGATCAAGGGAATCATGTTGGATAATTAGTTTTATTCCTCCTCTTGGTGAATGGAAAGCCATCTTAACATAAGGATCACTAGTGTGTTTCACCCAATCAGAATCCCTTTCCGTTAATTCATTAGGGAGATCATAATCTAAGTCTATACAGATATAGCAAGAATAATCTAGTAATGCCGTATCTAATCTTTTTCCAAAAATGCCATTAACCAAAACTACAGGTAATTTCTTCTTTAACCAATCTTGTTTTTTCTTATTCCCCATATTTCTCTGAATATCTAAAGTAATATCCTTTATATATCCATAAGGAGTTTCTATTTTATTCTTTAGATCAAGTAGTTCTGATATACAGACATACTGATTCCTAAATAATCCTTCTATTAAAGTTATCTTATCTGTCATATTCTATTTATTATAAAAGGTGGGATTTAAGTTATTAATCTCTTATATAATAGTAATGTAGATCGTAGGAGAATATCCCACCTAACGAAATTTTACTATCGTACCACTTTGAGGATAATATTATACTCCTTCTTTAACGTATCTCTTAACGGATTATACGAGCGAGCTTTCTTTTCTTTCATAGGGATAAGTACAAGGATATCCTTCAATCTAATTGTAAGTGTATATGTCCTACAATACTTTATGGCATCCAATAGTTTAGGATCATATCCACATAATACTCTTACCCTTTTAAGGAGGGTGGGCGTTCTTTTTGTTGCTGCCATAAGAACAGGCATTCCACTTATGCTTACCTCCGTATCACTATTCTTCCTGAAATAGTAAAAGACATCTTTCATTAGTTGTGAGTCTATATCATCGGAATAGAATACATGAATCGGATCACCATTATGCTGTCTTATCCGTAACCGACATATAGCTTGGATCATCCCGGCTGTTCTTATTCTTCGTTCAGTTGAATGAATGCCGTAGTTTTTATTAATCAATGATAGCCCTGATTTGCCTGTTCGCCATTCTCCGACAAAAGAGATGCCCCTATAATTACTAAAAGCATTGGTAGCTTTATCTTGACCGGAACCACGATAGATAATACTGTATTTTCCTGCCAATCCTTTTTTATTTAGTTCTTCTTCAAGCACTGTCATTATATTCAGGTGCTTATCTTCTTTATCTGGATCACTGTCTCTGGCTACCATGTATTTCCATGTGACAATAAGCAACGGAGAAGCCTGTTGTATCTGATCTGCCAACTCATCAACTATATCCTGTATTCTGTCACGAATTGTATTATCGTCTACATCTTTCTCGAACAACCATCTTTCAAGGGATATCGGAAACTCTTGAAAAGTAATAGGTGACGAGTATATCTTTCCCGAATTCTGGATCAACTTGAAAGGTGTTTTCTTATAATCACTTAGAACATCCGCAGTAGCATCCAGTATGATAACATTCATTTGCATCCCCTTTAGCACCCAATTCTTTATAAAGTGATATATTGGATAATACTTCCCTTTTGCATTCCATATAACTGAATAATTTTGGTTGATATACACTAATACCTCTTCCTCCCGATATGTATTCAAGGCTGACTTAGTACTATATAAATGATCGCTGGTTTTTCTTAAGAATGTACTATTCACAGCCTTCATTTCCTGTATTCCTAAACAATGGTAATATAAACCTACTCCAATAGGAATATTACCTTTAGATGATGTCCCCAAGTTACCCATATAAGCAAGAATTCTAAGCCGCTCAAATGTATTAAACGGTTGTATAAAGGATGGCTGTTCGTCTATTATACAAAACTTGCGTACTTCGGTAGACTTTAGTAATGCTCCTAAGTTTCCAGTATATTTAGATATATCAATCACCTTTCCACTGTCATAAGCAAATAGGGCTGGCAGATAATCCAAATAGAGGTGAACACTGGGCACAATCAGAACCTTTTTCTTTGTTACCTGTTCAGGATGTGCTATGTAACTACTGTAGTAAGAATCTTCTTGATGTAAAGTCACTATTTCGTCTTTCAATGCAGGGAGAGACAGACTTTCCAGCCTTTTCTTCATATCGTTTGCATCGGCACGTGTAGCAACAAAGATCACGATTCCTTTATCACATCTCTTGGCAACCAGATCACAAGTAGCCGTACTCTTTCCACCTCCACATGGGAGAGGAACAATAGAAGCTCCTCCCTTGCATGGAATTATGGCATCTCCGGTTTGATGCTTAATGGTTAGATTTGTATCAGACGAATCGAACACAACTTCTATGTCCTTGTAGTCTCTTACTTTTGGCATAATGCTATCTCTTTAAAAACTCCATTTTTTACCTCTTGGCATCTCTATCAGTATGTCTACCACTATATTGCTATCAGGTAGCTTTGTCTGCTGCAATGCGAAGTACAAGCTAATATCTTCAAGTAGCACCAATTTCCGGTCTATATCCATATCAAGAAGAGAAATCAATTCTCCATTATCATCCACAGCTAACCATCCCCTTGATAAGAAGGTTTTGGCAGGAATTGCATGTAATGTCGGTGCGTTGGCATTACAATGTAAATTGCATGTCAGTTTTCCTATGAGTCCTGTGTCTAAGCGTATCTTTTGCGGCAAACATAAGACATATCCTTTTTGTTTTAATTCTTGTAATGTCATCATATCCATGTTTTATTATATTCTTGTATCACTTTGGTAAACTTATCACTATGGAGAGGAAATAGAGTTTAACCTTTTCAATTATGATTTGAGTGTAATTCGTAATTTTCATTAAGAGAGAGAGGTCTCTCACCCCTCCCTCCATTTTTTCAATTTTAGCTTAAGGCTTCTCGCTCGGTAAATGCTTTCCAATAACTCTTGAAAAGACCTGTAATAACCTGATCTTTGCTCCTGCTAGTAGTCTTCTTTGCATTATCAAGAGATTCTATCTGCTCTTTTGAAAGAGAATTTAGAAACTCGATGACATGAGCATACGCATCGTTAATCGGCTTGTTTTTGTTAATGAGTTGCTCTACAAAACTAAATAGCATTTTAGGAGTTATTTTCAAGCCAACTGTCTTTATGTTCAATTTAGCAATAGCAGCATCATAAAGATTTTTATTACGGTCAAGTCCATCCTCATCAACTAGCGTTTCCAATTTATCTGGGTCTTTTGAATCAATGGCAGACTTAATCGCGGATTTTGAGTATATCTTTTTCCCCCCAGTAACGAATAAGGAAGCCGCAGAGTCAGAAATGTTTTCTGTATTTGCTAAAGATTTCAGCCATTCCAACTTGGAAGTATCAAGACCACGAACTTTTGCTGTCTGGATAGCCATCGTTAGCCAATCAATTCCATCCCAAGGATTCACAGAAGTATTCGCCTCCTTTAATATCGTCATAAGATCATATTGATCTGTAAGTGGTAGAATAAAGTAAGCTTCATAGTCCTCACCAGCCTTTTTAAGTTCTTTAATGGCTTCCCAACGGTGCTGACCATCCAATATCACTAGAATGTGTTCAAGATCAGGGGTATCCTTGGTTATTACATTGCCATTATAGTCCACCACATCAAGACCTGCTTCGATACATTCCTTAGCTGAAAGTACCAAGAAAGGGGTTATAACACCCTTTGCGGCTCTGATTGATTCAATCTTCTTTTTTACCTCCTCCTTATCAATATCCCTGTTTACTAAGATGCGAGCAAACCGATATTTATATGTAAGAAGAGTTGTGAGAGTAAAAATTTGCCTACGAGTGAGTTTTAGCGGTTCTTGTTCAGTCTCCTTATCAGCTTTCGGAGACTCTACTGAGGCGTTCTTTCCTTTTTGAGGAGCTGCACCATTCTTTTTTACGGATTTCTGTTCTTTCTGCTCATTTAACATAGCATCTACTGTTTTTCTTTCTTCTGCCATTTTCTAATTTTTTTAATAGTTCTCTTTAAAATTTCCGTGAGCAAATATAGGTGAATAAACCAAACGTTTTACGTATCTTAACTTTCTTGAATTCAATTAGTTATACGCACGACTACTTGATTGTAATCGATCTTATATCACTACATTTTATTCTCATATTTGATCATATTTAGCCATAGCTGAACCTCATTGACTGTCTCTGATTTGTTCATCAAAGAGTCTTGCTGGACATTCACTAATGAAACTGTTACCATTGGAGCTACACCAATCTCTCCAATCTGTCCTACCTGTTCATTTAAGACAAGTAATTCCCAGTTCTTTTCCTTCATGCTTTTCTTAATTTATGAATAGACAGCTTCACCATTGAAAACAGCCGGCATATTTTCCTGCGAAACTGTCTATTCCGGTTAATTACTTGGAGTTCTTACGCCCCCATTTTTTATTAGAAACTCTCAATATGTCCAAAGCCCG
>UMEO01033536.1_pt1 | contig 12305 bp, 9 predicted proteins | sample 1964781 | NCBI WGS metagenome assembly UMEO01 (sample SAMEA4836023, study PRJEB28245) | human gut metagenome | biome: gut microbiome; material: fecal sample | place: Denmark | collected 2008 | reverse complement strand
TCTGTCGCTATGGCTGCGCCTTTTATTCCCCAATCTAACCAGAAAATGAAAATCGGTGCGAGGATAAGATTGGAGAAAGCACCTATGAGCATGGTGTACATGGCTTTCCCCGGATACCCCGAAGCTCGCATCATATTGTTGAAACTGTAACAAAGATTGGTGCAGAGCATACCCGGCATGATGTAGATGAGAAACTCTCTAGCATATGGAATGGTGCGGTCGCTGCCGCCGAAACTGCGCAGTATATCGTCCATGTAAACCGAGAAGAAGGTGAGGTAACAAACGGCAAACGAGAGCGAAAGTACAAGACTGTTTGCCAAAATTTTTTCGGCTTTGACTTTGTCGTTCTGTCCCAAAACGATTGAAATGCGAGCCGATGCTCCCAGCCCTACCAACATACCGATAGCCCCTGCCAACGACATGATAGGAAAGGTCAGAGCTAAGCCCGAAATGGCATCGGCTCCTACGCCCTGACCGATAAAAATGCGGTCGATAACATTATACAGAGACATAACCATTGTACCGACAATCGCCGGAACAGAGTACTTCCAAAGCAGTTTCCCTACCGGAAGTGAAGTCAGTTCTCTGTGAATATCGTTTTGGTTTTCCATGTTTGGAGTAGTCGGCACTTAGGAAGGATCGCTCCAATCGCCGTGGGCTTTGATGAGAGCTATCAGTTTTTCGATAGCCATCTCTTCGGGTATGTTCTTTTCGATACACTCTTTACCTTTGTACAAACTCACTTTGTCGCGCCCGGCTCCTACGTATCCGTAGTCGGCATCGGCCATCTCTCCCGGCCCGTTTACAATGCATCCCATGATACCGATTTTTAGTCCGGTAAGGTGTGAGGTCGCCGCTTTGACACGGGCGATTGTAGTTTGTAAATCGAACATGGTTCTGCCGCAACTCGGACAAGAAATATATTCTGTTTTACTGAATCGCTTGCGTGCGGCCTGTAAAATCGTGAACATATAGTCTGTGAGTCGCTGGGACGAAATATTTCCATTATTGCGAAGGAATATGCCATCGATAAGATTATCGAGCAGAAACGGCCCGAAATCGGCCCCTGCTTTCACTTGCAGGTCTTCGCTCTCTTTTTCTTCGTATTCGGCCATGAACACGACCGGAAGTTTGCAGTTTGCTGCGGTGAGCCGTGCCAATGCCGCCCGCAGGTCTCCTACCGGGTTGGTATGCCGAGAGGAGAGAATAAGAACTATTCCCGATTCCTGCGACAGCTCGCCGATAATTTCTTGCGACAGGTCAGCTGTATCGGCTTGTAGGAAGCGGACAGTCGCCGGAGTCGATTTCAATGCAGATAATTCGTGCATTTGAAATAACGGATAGGAGTTGTTTTCCCCGTGATAGTGTGCAAAATCTACGATAGATCGAATATCGCCGCCGACTGTTCGGTCGTGTGTGTAGTAGAAATCGGCGCGTGTCCCTGTTTGAGGCACTCCTTCGGCGATAACTACGGGCTGTTGGTTGCCGCCGATACAATTACAACTCTCTCTCTCTCGGGCTGCCATTTGTTCCAGCGATACGTCGGGGGTTGTTATCGGTTTGTGGCCGGTTCTTGCCGTAATATAATTCACCAGCTTGCAAGCTACCGGGATTTCGGCTTCGGGAGCCTCGCTTAACGACACTCTTATGGTATCGCCTATCCCGTCGGCCAGCAGTGTTCCTATACCTACCGCCGATTTTATTCTTCCGTCCTCACCGTCTCCGGCCTCGGTGACTCCCAAATGAAGCGGATAATTCATACCTTCCGATTCCATCGTTTCGATAAGTAGCCGAACGGTTCGTACCATAACTACCGTATTTGATGCTTTGATGGAGATTACCACGTTGTCGAAATTTTCCGAGCGGCAGATTCTTAAAAACTCCATACACGACTCCACCATACCTTCGGGGGTATCTCCATAACGGCTCATGATACGGTCCGACAGAGAACCGTGATTCACTCCTAAACGTATTGCCGTGTGTTGTTCTTTGCAAATATTCAGAAATGGAATGAACCTCTCTTTGAGTTTTTGCAGTTCGGCGGTATATTCTTCGTCTGTATAGGACAGTTGTTTGAAAGTGCGGGCACTATCGACGAAATTCCCCGGATTTATACGCACTTTATCTACGGTGTAGGCGGCGGCATCGGCAGCTTTCGGGTTGAAGTGGATATCGGCGACCAAAGGTGTCGTATAGCCTCTGGCAATTAACTCTCTTTTGATTTCGCCTAAATTTTCTGCTTCCCTCACTCCTTGTGCCGTGAGCCTCACATAGTCGGCTCCCGCTTGAATGATGCGTATACATTGGTCCACACTGGCCGCGGTATCCAGCGTGGAGGTATTGGTCATCGATTGTATGCGTACGGGATATTCACCTCCGAGAGGTGTGTTTCCTATCTGTACGATACTGCTTTTCCTGCGGTGGTAATTATAGTAGTCCATGACAAGGGAAACTATGGAATCAATTGGTCTTGAATTTATATTTTATCGATGCGAGTTCTTGGTTGGCATCAACGATTTTTTTCGTAAGTCCGGTTTTGTATTTTTCTACTTTCGAAGCGACGGTTTCGTCGCCGAGCGCCAAGATCTGAGTGGCGAGAATAGCTGCGTTGAGGGCTGCGTTGACTCCTACCGTCGCTACGGGAATTCCGGGAGGCATTTGCACGATGGCGAGCAAGGCATCGAGTCCTTCCATACCCGATTTGATGGGAACTCCTATCACGGGCAGTGTAGTCATCGAAGCGATAACACCGGGCAGGTGTGCGGCCATACCTGCGGCGGCAATGATAACTTTTATTCCTCTGGAACGAGCATTTTTGGCGAATTCCTCAACTTCCGCAGGGGTACGATGTGCCGATAAGGCCAACATTTCGAATGGGATTTCGCACTCGTCGAGCAGCTTGGCGGCTTTTTCCATAATAGGAAGGTCGGACGTACTGCCCATAATTATACTTACGATTGGTTTCATAATAAATATAAATTGTCTGTGATTGGTTTTATATGAATAGGAAAAATAAAAATCCGCAGCACATGGCTCCTAATGCAAATCCCGCACCTACTTGGCCGATCGTGTGTCGATTCAGTAAAATACGAGAAGAGCCGATGAGTCCTGCAAGCAAAATGATGGTTATTTGCAAGGGGAATATATAGGGCGTAAGCATTAATCTATAAATGCTCATTAGGAATACCAATACAGCCATCGCTCCGGCCGCTACCATGTGTGCGCTTATTTTCCAATATCGGTTGATAAATAAAGAAATGATAAGCGAGACGATCGCACCCGCTATGAAAGAGAGTATCCAATTCGGTATCCCGAAACGGTATAAGTAGAGATAACATGCGATATAACAAACAAAGTTGATGATATACGGAACGGTACGCTCGGTGCGGTTGTGAAGTCTGAAATCGCTGATATGACCTGTTTTGTAGAGGATAAATATGCCTAAGGACGGAAGTATGCAAGTGGTGAGCAATACGCCTATGACGATGATTCCTAACAGTCTGTCGCCGAAGACTCTCATATAGGACGTATAAAGTGCGATGGCGATTCCGTAAGTTGGCATCAATAACGGGTGGAATATAGTCGATAGAATCGTGGCTAATAGTTTCATGTGTCGTTCGGTTTGATTCATTCAAATTTCTTTTCGCAATCGGGCTACCGGTATCGATAGTTGTTCCCTGTATTTAGCGATCGTACGCCGGGCTATCGGATAGCCTTTTTGTTGCAGCAGCTCGCACAGCTTATCGTCCGAGAGGGGTTTATGTTTGTCTTCGTGGTCTACCAGTTCTTCTAACAATCTTTTGATTTCCCGGGTAGAAACCTCTTCTCCGGCATCGTTTTGCATAGATTCGGAAAAGAAATATTTTAACGGATAAATGCCGAAATTTGTTTGCACGTATTTGCTGTTGCTGGCTCGGGAGATGGTAGAAATGTCATATCCCGCACGTTCGGCGACATCTTTCAGAATCATGGGTTTCAAGTTGCGTTCGTCGCCGGTGAGGAAAAAATCTTTTTGTAAATCTACGATGACTTTAATTGTGCTCAGCAGTGTTTCCTGTCGTTGTTTTACAGCATTGACAAACCATTGCGCCGCATCGAGTTTTTGTTTGACGAATAACAGGGCATCCCGTTTTTCCCGAGTCTGGTTTTGTTTGTTCGAGGAATAATCGTCGAACATATCCTGATAATCCCGGCTTACGTGTAGTTCGGGTATATTCCCGTTATTTAGCCCGATGGTTAACTCCCCATCTTGCGCTTCGACAAAAAAGTCGGGAATAATGTGATGTTCCGAGCTGCCCGAATAGCTGTTGTTCCATGCGCTTCCGGGCTTGGGATTAAGTAGCGTGATTTCTCGTATGGCTTGTTTCAGTTCTTCTTCGCAAACATTACATTGGCGCATGATTTTGTCGTAATGCTTTTTAGAGAATTCTTCGAACATTTTGTCGATAATCTTGTAAGCCAATAAGTTGGCAGGAGTCCCTTCGTGGCGTTCTAATTGGAGTAACAGGCATTCCCGTAAATTCGAAGCCCCGACACCGGCCGGTTCGAACTCCTGAATCATTTGTAAAATATCTTCTACTTGGCTCACCGGAACGTCTAAACCTACTTGAAAAATAAGATCGTCCGAAATAGCTTGTATCGGTCTCTGTAAATAACCGTTGTCATCTATATTCCCAATAATGTATTGAGCAATTTGATAGGAGGTTTCGTCGAGAGAAAGCTCTCCCAACTGGCTTTCGAGGTAATCGTGAAATGAAGAGGCCGATACGAATGGAATGTCTTCTTTTTTGTCATCTTTCGAGTAGTTGTCGGCTTCGAGTCGGTAGTCCGGTATATCTTCTTCGTTGCGATAATCACCCAATGTAAGTTCCTCTGCCGATTCTCCCGGATTTCCGTCTTCATCGGCGTTGGCATCAAATTCGTTTACACTGTCCGGGATTTCTTCCCGTCCTTCTTCTAAGGCGGGATTATCGACCAGTTCTTGTTGTACGCGTTCTTCAAATTCGATTTCGGTAAGTTCGAGGAGTCGAATCAACTGTATCTGCTGGGGCGATAGTTTCTGTTGCAATTTTTGTTGCAACTGCTGTTTCAGTGCTGCCATAAGCTGTGAGTGATTTGCAAACGAAGATAGCTATTTTTGCTCTAAATAAGTAAAAAAATGAGAATTTTTAGAAGCTGTTTTTATTTTTTCAGCCTGTATTCGAGAGCTGTTTTTCAAGGGTATTTTACAAATGAAAGAAATATGAATAAGTTGGAGCTACATTCTTTCGGAATGATTGCTGCCGGTGTTTTTGAAACTATATGGTGAGACTCTCTGCTGCTTTCGGTTCAGTAAAACCTCGTGGGATAGACATGAATTTTAGCGATGAAATTTTTGTAGATAACCACATTCCGGACTTTTCGGGGAAAGGTTGATTCTTGCTTAATTAAAACCTCCTCCCCTGTGTTTGGTTGTCAAACAAAATATAGGGGAGGTGGCACGAAGTGACGGAGGGGTTGAAAACAACATCACATTAGGCTGTTTGTATCGGATATTTAATCCTCTCGCCTTACGAGCGTTCTCCCTATCTCATCTGCGATGAGCTGAGGGTGGGGAACTAAGATGTCACTGCGAATATTCTTTTCACTCCTACTCGCAAATACAAGAGAGAATTTAAAAGACAATCTTCACTAATTTCCTCCTGAGCCTTGCTTTCCATAGTATTAAGGGGGATTCAATGCTTCTTCGCTATATCTTTTGCGAAACATGAGGGGGAAGAGCTTGTTCTTATTGCGAATAAAAAAAGCCGTGTATGGGAAATACACGGCTTTTATGCGGCAAATAAGTGATTCTTATTGGTTGTTGTCGTTACGAGAATGACGGTCGCTGCGGGGAGCTCTTTCGGGGCGGGGCAACAGCGCCTTTATAGACAAGCGGTATTTACCGGTTTTTTTGTCTATTTCGATGAGTTTTACCGTTACTTCGTCTCCTTCGTGGATGCCCGATGTCTCCATCGATTCGAGGCGATCCCAGCTGATTTCCGAGATGTGGAGTAATCCGTCTTTTCCCGGAAGAATTTCTACGAAAGCGCCGAAGGGTAAAATCGATTTAACGACTCCGGTATAAGTTTCTCCCTCTTCGGGTTGAGCCGTGATAGATTTGATACGACGTATAGCATCTTTGATAGAATCGAGATTAGCGGCAGATATTTCTATGTGTCCCTCGTTGTTGATTTCATCGATAGTAACCACAGCTCCGCTGGCTTCCTGTATGCTTTGGATAATTTTTCCGCCCGGGCCTATTACGGCTCCGATCATGTCTTTCGGGATAATCATCGTTTCGATACGAGGCGCGTGCGGTTTCAAGTCGGCGCGAGGTTCGGCGATAGTGTCGGTGATAATATTAAGAATGTGCAGACGACCTTCGCGGGCTTGGTTCAAGGCTTTTTCCAAAACTTCGTAAGAAAGTCCGTCGCACTTGATATCCATTTGGGTCGCTGTGATACCGTCGCGAGTTCCGGTCACTTTGAAGTCCATATCCCCGAGGTGGTCTTCGTCACCGAGAATATCCGAGAGAATGGCATATTTCACATTGTCTTTATCGGTAATCAATCCCATAGCTATACCTGATACCGGTTTCTTGATTTTCACACCGGCATCCATAAGAGCCAATGTCCCGGCACAAACCGTTGCCATCGAGGAGGAACCGTTTGATTCGAGAATATCCGAAACTACACGTACCACGTAAGGATAATCGGCAGGAATCATACGTTTAAGCGCACGGTTCGCCAAGTTTCCGTGTCCTATTTCACGACGACCTACGCCACGTTGAGCTTTGGCTTCGCCGGTGGAGAAGGGGGGGAAGTTATAGTGCAACAAGAAACGGTCGCGACCTTGATTCAATACGTCGTCGAGAATTTTCTCGTCGAGTTTGGTTCCGAGAGTTACGGTCGATAAAGATTGCGTTTCACCGCGAGTGAAGACTGCCGATCCATGAGGTCCGGGTATATAATCGACTTCGCACCAGATAGGACGAATTTGTGTGGTAGTACGTCCGTCCAAACGAATACCCTCATCGAGAATACAACGGCGAACAGCTTCTTTTTCTACATCGTGGTAGTAGCGTTTTACAAGAGCTCCTTTTTCGGCGGCATCTTCTTCGCTCATGCCGGCTAAGTATTCGTCGACAATCGCGTCGAAAGCGTTTTGGCGGGCATGCTTGTCGGCATTTCCCGAACGTGCGATAGCGTATGCTTTGTCGTAGCATTTTGCCCAAACGTCTTTTCTCAACTCTTCATCGTTGGTCTCGTGGCAATATTCTCTTTTCGCGGTAGAGCCTACGGCTTCTGCCAATTCTTTTTGTACAAGGCAATGAACCTTGATAGCTTCGTGGGCGGCTTTCAATGCTTCGAGCAAATCGGCCTCCGAAACTTCGTCCATTTCGCCTTCTACCATCATAATATTTTCATAAGTGGCTCCCACCATTAAGTCTATATCGGCTTTCTCCAATTCGGCGAAAGTGGGATTTATTTTGAATTTACCATCGATACGGGCAACTCGTACTTCCGAGATAGGGCCATTGAAAGGAATGTCCGAAACGGCCAAAGCTGCCGAAGCGGCAAGACCGGCCAAAGCGTCGGGCATATCTACGCCGTCGCTCGAAAATAACATGATGTTCACGAATGTGTCGGCATGATAATTTTCGGGGAACAAAGGGCGCAATACACGATCCACTAAACGGGAAGTAAGTATTTCGTAATCCGAAGCACGGCCTTCTCTTTTGGTGAAACCTCCGGGGAAACGGCCGAAAGCAGAGAAACGTTCTTTATATTCTACTTGCAGAGGCATGAAATCCACGCCTTCACCGGCTTCTTGGGCCGAACATACGGTAGCCAGCAGCATGGTGTTGCCCATGCGAACCTCGACGGCTCCATCGGCTTGCTTGGCTAGCTTGCCGGTTTCGATGGTGATGGTCCTTCCATCACCCAAATCGATGGTCTTCTTAATAACTTGTTTAATCATAAAATCGATTTTTCTTTATTTTTTCCTTCTCAAAATCGTGCAAAGATAATGAAAGTTTGAAAGTAAAACTATGATTATGAAATAAAAATGCGAAAATAGAATACGTAGAGAGGAGTCTGAGTCGGTTTAATTTCGTTTTTTTATACTTTCTCCTGACATTTTGCTTGCGCGAGCTTCTCGATTATGTGACCGTTTACGGCGAATGCGGGAGTAACCTGTACCTCGGTATATGTCGAGTAAACTTGTTTCTACTTTCGATTTGCACTATTTTTGCCATTGATAGTGAAAATCAATGTAATTGAAATGTGTTTTGCTTCTGTCTTCATTTGCATTATCTTTGCATAGTGCGAAATAGGTTATGCCCCGGTATAATCAAGTGAATTTGCTTCTACTCTCGGCGTATACTATCTTTGCAATTGAAGAAAGGAACATAATTTATAACATATACGGAAATGAAAAAGTGGGTATTTGGGTGTGCAATGGCGTTGGTGATAACCTCGTGCGACAATAAGAAATTTTCCATTCAGGGACGCGTGGCCGATGCCGATGGACAAGTACTGTATTTAGAGTCGTTGGCTGTGAATGGTACAGAGCTTCTCGATTCTGTCGAATTGGATAAGGACGGTCGGTTTAAATTCAAGTATCATGCTCCGCAGTATCCTGAGTTTTATCAATTGAGATTAGACAAGTCCATCATACATTTGGCCATAGATTCGACCGAAACATTGAACCTCTCGGCGAATGCGGCCGATTTTGCCAATGACTATGAACTTACAGGGTCGGACGAATGTGTGAAGATGCGCATTGTCGCTCAGGAAAGCGCCAAGTTAAAAAAACGAATCGATGAACTGTCCCGAGCTATGTCTTCCAATAGCGACCGTGTCGACGATTTGCGGAAGCTGGCAATCGAAGATTTGGCCGTCTATAAAAAGAAAATGTTCGATTTGGTATTGGAAAATCCGGCCTCGGCAACTGCATATTATATTGTTTTTCAAGAAATAAACGGAGATAAAATATTTGATCCTTATGATGCCGATGACCGAAAATTGATAGCTGCCGTCGCTACGGGATTCGATTCGCTTTATCCCGATTCGCCTCGATCCAAACAATTGAAGAACATGACACTGGCTGCTATTGCCGCTGAGCGTGCTGCGCAAAAGGAAAAGTCCGAAATTGAAGCGAGCACAGCCAATTTTCTGGATATGGAATTATACGATTTGCGAGGACGGAAAAAGGTCTTGTCCAATTTTGTCGATGCTGGTAAAGTCGTTCTTCTGAGTTTTACCGCCTATCAGGCCGATTATTCTCCGGTGTATAATATGAAGTTGGCCGAGCTCTATAAAAAATACAAGTCGAAAGGGTTGGAAATATATCAAGTTTCTTTGGATGCCGACGAGCAGGCTTGGAAAGTTGCGGCCGATAATCTCCCGTGGATTTGTGTGCGAGATCCTCAAAGCGTTTATTCGCATAATGCCGCCATGTATAATGTGAAGACACTGCCTACATGCTTTGTTATCGATAGGAATGACGGTATTGTAAAACGGATAGAAAAAGTCGATGAAATAGAAAACGCGGTACAGTCTCGGCTTTAAGGTTCGATACGAGGTTCGGAAAATGAACTTTTGGACGAATATCGTTGTTTTTTTTTGGAAGATAAAAAAAAGAGAGTATCTTTGTCACATTGAAAGCACAAAAAGGAGTCCCGACAAACGGCGGGATTTCTTTTTTGTTTAGGAGCCGTTTTGAAATTTCCAAGTGATATTGGAACCTTCGAAAAATTGAAACGACATCTCGATGAGAAAATTATTTAATATAAACTATAGGAGTTAGATTATGGCTATTACGTACATGACCGAAGAAGGTTACAAAAAATTGATGGAAGAGATCGCTTATCTCGAAAATGTGAAGCGTCCCGAAATCTCACGGGCTATCGGTGAGGCACGTGATAAAGGAGATCTCTCGGAAAATGCCGAGTACGATGCCGCCAAAGAGGCGCAAGGAATGCTCGAAATGAAAATTTCTCAGTTGAAAGATTTAGTGGCGAATGCACGCTTTATCGACGAGAGTAAATTGAACACCCATACGGTTCAGATTTTGAATACAGTAAAAATTAAAAATGTGAAGAACGGGGCGGTAATGACCTACACTATCGTATCTGAGTCCGAAGCCAATTTGAGAGAAGGAAAAATCTCGGCCACGACGCCTATCGCCAAAGGACTGTTGGGCAAGAAAGTCGGAGACATCGCAGAGATTCAAGTGCCTTCTGGATTGATGTCGTTCGAGATCGTAGATATTTCTATTTAGGCATAAGCCGATGTGCGAGTTATGCACACCGGCTTTTTTATTATAGATATTCCCCCTTTCTCTCCTATAGTTCGCAGAAAGGGGGAATATTTTTTGTCACCCTGTTTCTTTTCACATTAATATAGAGTGTCTTGTCGAAAAGTCTCAGCGAGCTTAGCTTTTTTGTGTTTGATTTTCGCTATATTTATGGGATACGGTTCGGCATAGCCGAATCGGAAATATGATTTCCATTTGTCTTTGCACTCAACTTTCACTATATTTGTAGACCTAAAATCACGAAATTATGGCATCTATTTTCAGTCGTATCGTTGCCGGTGAAATACCGTGCTATAAAGTAGCCGAAGATGAAAACTACTTTGCTTTTTTAGACATCAGTCCCGTTGCCAAAGGTCATACTTTGGTTATTCCCAAACAAGAGGTCGATTATATTTTCGATTTGGACGATGAGACTTATGTGGGTCTTACCCGATTTGCCAAACGGGTGGCAAAAGCTATCGAGAAAGCGATTCCTTGTAAGCGAGTGGGAGTCGCTGTTATGGGACTCGAAGTCCCGCACACTCATATTCACCTCGTTCCTATTAACAAGGAAGCGGATATGAATTTTTTCCGGGACAAACTTTCTCTTGAATCTACCGAGATGCAAGCTATTGCCGAGGCTATCGCTCGGGAAATGGAATGATTCTCAGTGCCCTTAAAAAGCGTAGGCGTTGGTTTTAATGAATCTTTCGTCGGTCATCATAAGATGAGATAGGGCGGGTGACATGCAGTGACGGAGTGTGGTAGGTTATTGTTCGTTTTGTTTGGCTGTCAGAAGTCTTTTTCTCAGAAATTTGGCCGGATACCAAGCGGTCACGAATCCCAAAATGAGGACGATGGCTGTGACTGCCAGCGTGTCGAGGAGTTCCAGCTTCACCGGATAAGCGTCGGTAATAAACACGCCTTCGGAACTGCCCAATTTCAGTATTCCGTATTCTTGTTGCAGATAGCAGAGTATGACTCCCAAGATGAGTCCCGAACCAGCCCCGATAGCCGAAATGAGCCACCCTTCGACGAGGAAGATTTTAGAAATGAGTCTGTCGTCGGCTCCGAGGTTTTGTAGTGTATCTATATCCCGTTTTTTGTCGATAATAAGCATCGACAAGGCTCCGATTACGTTGAATGTGGCAATCATCAGAATGAACGATAAAATAAGAAATGTGATCCATTTCTCTATTTGCACCCATTTGTACCAGTCGTTTTGCTGTATGTGGGTCGCCACCCGATAAGCGTCACCGAGGTGTTCTCTCAATTTTTTCGCAAATTCGTTTTCATCTGTCGTTGGAGTGAGATGCAATTCGATAGCGGTCGCTTCGGTAGTATAACTGAACATCTCGCGAGCGGTCGACAAGGGTATGATGGCGAGCTGGTCGTCATAGATGGCTTGGTTGGCGCAGAATGTCGATGAGACGAAAATACGTCTCCCGTTAAACGACTGTGACGGATTGGCCAGATTGACTTTTCCCAACCGATTGGGAGCGTACAATTCTACCGGATAAGGAGAGTTGGCGACAACGCCGAGTTGTCCAGCTACGCCGATACCTAATGATACGTAGTCGATTCTGCCGTCGTTGAGTTGGAACGTTCCGCTCGTGACAATGTCTTGTATGTGGGAAAGCTCTGTATAATTGTCGGGTACGCCTTTCACTAAAACAGGCCGTTGCCGGTCTTTGTATATGCAGAGGGCGTTTTCTTCGATGACGGGTGTGAATGTTTTCACCTCGTTCCATTCGGCGATTTGCTCGATAGCCTCTTCTTCGGTGTCAAGAGTTTTGCCTTGCAACGGAGTTATTTTTATCTGCGGGTCTATTTGGGAGTAGAGCGATCCTATCAGCTCCGTAAATCCGTTGTAGACCGATAGCGTGCAGACGAGAGCCAACGTAGTGATAGCCACCCCGCATACCGAGACAATCGATATGGCATTGATGGCGCTATGCGATTTTTTTGAAAACAAGTAACGCCAT
>UMEO01001972.1_pt1 | contig 12478 bp, 9 predicted proteins | sample 1964781 | NCBI WGS metagenome assembly UMEO01 (sample SAMEA4836023, study PRJEB28245) | human gut metagenome | biome: gut microbiome; material: fecal sample | place: Denmark | collected 2008 | reverse complement strand
AAAAATATTCTTTACTTATTTAATGAATGTAGCCCGCAGACGCCTCTGTCGGGGTGGAAAAGTACGCTTTCCCGTTACCTACAAATTAACAGTCCTCTAAATCAATAACTTACATACACCACAATCCTTCTTTAAGGAAGAAATAACCGCTACATTCGCTTCATCAATTTTCTTATTCTTGCAAGGTTTCAGATACGTTTCCGTCACGGTGATGGAAGAATGCCCCATCGCTTCGGAAATAACACCGGGATGTACCTCACAATAGTATGCCATCGTAGCCCAGGTATGACGGGCAGTGTACGAGCTTACTTCAGATGTCAATCCCAAAACCTGTTTCAAAATCATTAACTGATAATTAAAGTTGCGCAATGCCAGCTGATATTCCTTGTAAGCAGCTTCCGTTCCCTCTCCACTGGTGATCAGCGAAAAAAGATAGGGAGAAGCAGGATCGGTATTCATATACCGTTTGATCAGCTTCATAGCTTCCGGTACAAGAGTCACTGTTAATAACCTGCCGGTTTTTCGACGGCGGTAAGTCATTACATTCCCATCGATATCATGCTTTTTCAGATAGGCAAGATCCACAAAAGGAATCCCACGAAGTAAAAACATTAAAAAGAAAAGACCACGAGTACGCTGTAGTTCCTTGTTATCCTGACACAGCTGTTTCGGAAGTTCCTTCATCAGACGCTCCATGTCTTCCTTATCCAGCGCACGTTTCCTGTCCGCGCGCGTTCCTGTATAGACATACCGGAAGTGATGAGGCACATAAGGCGCAAGATGGCGGTCGACCGCACGGTTATACACTGCACGCAACGTACGCATATAAGTGGAAACTGTATTCCAGCTACAGTTCCTGCCACGCAGATACGATTCGAAACTTTTAAGAAACTCCTGACTTACTTTCCGGAAAGGAAGCTTATCACTTCCATGAAAGGCAAGGATTGCACTCAGGCTACTCCTGTAAATATGGGCAGTCCCAAAATTCCCACTTTCCCGCAGCCCATCGGCTACTTCCTTCATAAACGAAATTAAATTCCCCATTTTCTACTGATTTAAATAATACTCAAAAGATACGTTCGTAGAGAAAGCCGTTCCCTTACCCACTCTGCTTTCCCCAGTGTTCTTTGTTTTTCTATTCTCTAAATACTAATAAGACAAAGATAGAAATAAATTTGTTCGGTGACCGAACCGTTTCATAAATCTGTTTTATAAAGGAAAATAAGTGACTTATACTTATTTTTCATACATTTGTATGCAACAAAGAAATAAACATGGAACAATCGAAGAATAAACGTACACGCCGTACCCGCGCCGAACTGGAAGCGGACGTGTTTGATGCCATCCGCCAGCTAGCAAGTGAAAAAGGTCTGGCGCAAATTACCTTTACGGATATTATGCAAAGAGCCGACATACAAATGTCCGTCCTGCTCAATAACTATAAGAATATAGAGCGACTGCTGGATAAGTACGCTTACATTTCTGATTATTGGCTGCACGATCTTTTCGATGAAGAGCACCCTACAGACAAAGCCAACGAGGACATCATGAAAAGCACCTTAAAGGCTTTGGCAAATTACTTATATGACAATACCGATATGCAGCACTTGCTAGTGTGGGAACTCGAAGCAGACAATTCGACCACAAGACGTATGGCACGAAGCAGGGAAAAGCATTACAAAGTGGCTATAGAAGAATACAAAAATTTGTTTGAAGGAACGGGTATCCCAATTGATATAATAGCGGGACTTCTTACTGCCGGGACATATTACCTGATATTACACCGTAAGCGTTCCACATTTTTTAGTGTGGATTATCAGCGGAAGGAAAATCGGGAACGCTTGTACAGTACACTTGAATATCTTTCCGGTCTGGTGTTCTCCGCGCTCAAAGAGCACAACCAAACCATAGAGATAGCCCGCAATTTCAAGCAGAAAGGTATAGCGGATGATGTGATAGCAGAATGCACGGGTTTGTCTGTCGATGTGGTGAAAGGGCTTTAGATTGATCATTTGTCAAGTTTTCATACAGAGACAAAGGATAGCCCAGCCGCTTTTACCAAACAAGCGGGAAACTACATTATTAGAGATTGAGCGTTTGAGGCAGCCATAAAATAGTAGGCATAAGACAGATACCACTATACTGCTATCCGATTAATACATAGCATGATACAAGTTGCTATATTCTCAAAGTATTCTCATGCCTTTGAGAAAAAATTCTCACCACAGTGAGAAAAAGTTCTCATGCCTTTGAGAATTATTTCTCAATGCGATGAGAAAATGTTCTCACTGTGGTGAGAATAAAAGCGTTTATACTAACCTGCCAACGGTTAACTGCCTTTCTGCTTATCTCCGGATTTAATACCCCCTCTTCCTTTCATACACAAACATTAAATTTATCCAGTTTCAGGTGTTCGTCAATATACCGAATGCCGTCCACCTCAAAAAGTCCTCGTAAGAGAGTATGGTTCAGCGCCTGCTGAACAACATACGGAGTACCTTGCAGGCAACTCTGATAAATAACCTCCTGCAAATCTGCCGCAAAGCGATCCGGATCGACTCCCGGAAGCAGGTAACCACAGATTTTACAATGCGTCAGTACGTCGATAAACTGCTGCAACCAGAAGGCCTCTTCCCGTTTGAAGGAAGCGCTGTAATCTTCGTTCGCGGCGATATCCAGCAATAAAGTCTTTCCTAACGAATGCAATAGCGTGAGATACCCGTTCACTGTGGCAAAAAGCACCTGCATACACGAACTGTCCATCCGCATCTGACTTTGTTTCAGACAACTTCTGATCCCGTTGGTGAAATCAGAAAGACAGATGCGGAACAGACAAGTCTTACTGGGGAACAGCTTGTAAAGCGTACGCTTCGACATCTTCATCCCCTTGGCTATGTCATCCATGGTCAGTCCGTCAGCACCGTGCAGATACATCTCGTGTTTGGTGTATTCGATTATCTGACACCGTACTTTTTCAGGATTCATACTATCCTCCTACATCCGGCCTCCGCCCAAAGCCTGATACAGTGTAATCACGCCCTGGATTTCGGTAAAGCGATTGGCTACCTGTGAAAGTCTGGCGTTCAGCAATGTCTGCTGTGCGGTCAGTACTTCCAGATAAGTAGTATTATTACTATGTTCCATCAACAGACTAGTGCTTCTGGCAGCAGTCTGCAAAGAGGTGATCTGCTTATCGTAGAAAGCGGATTTCTCACGGGCCGTCTGATATTGCACCAGTGCCTCGTTTACTTCCACACCTGCGTTCAGCAATGTCTGTTCAAAGCTGAGGCGGGCTTCTTCCTGCTGTGCCTTCGCTATTTTCAGCTGGGCGATATTCACTCCCTTGTTAAATAAAGGTTGCGTCAGTGAAGCTACGGCAGAAGCAACGAATTTGCCCGGATTGATAATCATGCTACCGGCACTGTTTGTCCATCCGGCACTCCCGCTCAGCGTGATGGAAGGATAGAAAGCAGCACGGGCAGCATTCGTCGTATAGAATGCCTGCGCTAAAGAGAACTCCGCGCTACGTACATCCGGACGGTTGGAAAGCATCTGCAAAGGAATCCCTACGGAGAAGTCTTCCGGCAACTGCTGGTTTTCCAGTTTGCCGCGTTGTATCTTGTGAGGTGTTTCCGCCAGCAACAAAGCCATTGAGTTCTCCGTCTGATTGATTTGTTCTTTCAGGTCGAGCACTGCCGTACATATATTATAATAGGTGGCTTCCGTCTGAGCCAGTCCGGCTTCGGTCATCATACCGGCCTTCTTCATGGCACGGGCTGTCCGCACGCTCTCTTTCCATGCCGCTTCGGTGGACACGGAAATCTCATATTGAGCGTCGAGCATCAACAAGGTATAATAAGTATTTGCCACGGCAGACACCAATTGCGTCTTCACCGCCTGTTCATACTCCTTGCTCTGCTCATAGGCCGCTTTTGCCCGACGTTTGGCCGTGGTCACCTTTCCGAAGATATCCAGTTCCCACGAGGCAGTCACCGGCAATGAGTAGGTCTGAGTCGCTTTGCCACGGTCGAAGCTGCTCACAGCTCCTTCCGGTGCGAGAAACAAAGAGGGCAGATAAGAAAGCTTGGACGTCAGCAACGAAGCCTCCGCTTCTTTCACACGGAGATGCGCTGTCTGCATATCCGTATTCCGTACCAAAGCCGAATCGATCAAATTCTGCAAATACGAGTCAGTAAAGACCTCTCTCCACGAGAGATTACCGAAGTTCGCCGTATCGGCGGAAGCGACGGTTTCGCTTCCATAAAGTCCTTCGGGGACTTCCGATACAGGTTTGTATTTATTGTAGATACCGCAACTGCTCAACACGAGCGTTGCTGCGGATAAGATTAATATTTTCTTCATCATCAATTATTTTTTTCCTGCTTTAGATTTTTCTTCTTCACTCACCTTGATTTCTTCCTCGATCTGCCAGTCTTCCGTAGGTCTGCTCTGCACCGGGCGTAAGCGTTCCTGCAACCACTGGAAAGCGATAAACAAAGTAGGCACGATGAAAAGTAATGCCAGCGTACCGATCGTCATACCACCGACTACACCCGTACCCAGCGAACGGTTACCATTGGCTCCTACACCACTGGACAACATCAATGGGAACAGACCGAAGATCATCGTCAATGCTGTCATCAGAATCGGACGCAGACGGGCTTTGGCTGCACTTACCGCAGAAGCGATCAGTCCCATGCCTGCCTTACGGCGTTCGGCAGCGTATTCGGTCAACAGGATGGCTGTCTTTGCCAACAGACCGATCAACATAATCAAACCTGTCTGCAAGTAAATGTTATTCTCCAGTCCGAACATCCATGCGAAGAGGAAACTTCCCATCAATCCGCAAGGCACACTCAGAAGCACGGCGAACGGAATGATAAAGCTCTCGTACAATGCACTCAGAATCAGATAAATCATCAGGAAGCAGATACCAAAGATGATCATAGTCGTACCGCTTTGCTGATTTTCCTCACGGGTGATGCCTCCGTAATCATAGCCATATCCCTTGGGAAGAGCCTGTACGGCTGTTTCCTGTACGGCCTTGATAGCATCTCCCGTACTATATCCGTCTGCCGGCATCGCATTCACGGCGATGGAATTGTACATATTGAAACGGCTCAGCGACTCTGCGCCGTAGCTGCGTGTCAACGTTACGAACTGGCTCAGCGGAGCCATCTCTCCGTTCGACATACGTACGAAAGCATTGTCCAGTGAAGTTTCGTCCAGACGGAATTGCGGGTCTGCCTGAATCATGACTCTGTATACTTTAGAGAAACGGTTGAAGTTGGACACATACTGACCGCCATAATAACCGGACAGTGTGCTCAATACCGCATCCGGTGTAATGCCTGCGCGTTTACACTTGGCTGCATCCACCTCTACCGTCCACTGCGGATAGCGCACGTCGAACGTAGAATATGCCATCGCAATTTCCGGACGCTGGTTCAATGCTCCCAGATATTGCTGGGTAGTGGTAAAGAATTCGTTGATATCACCGCCCATCTTATCCTGCATATGGAGTTCCAGCGCATTACCCATACCGTAACCCGGAATCATACCCGGCGAAATAGCGAAGACACTGGCATCCTTGATATCGGCCGTACGACCGTACACCTGACCGATGACTGCCTGCACATTATCCTCATCATTCGGACGTTCGTCCCACGACTTCAATTTCAGAATCAACATACCGAACGAGCTTCCCTGTCCTGCCAGCAATCCGTAGCCGGCCACTTTCTGCACGTGCTTAATCTGCGGAATATCCATCAGACGCTTTTCGATGCGTTCCATCACTTCGTCGGTCGTAGTCAGCGAACTACCGGCCGCCGTACTTACATTGACGAATACCACACCCTGGTCTTCGTCCGGCACCAGACTGGTCTTTGTTGTGTTCATCAGGAATACAAGCAACACTACAGAGCAAACGAGCAGCGACCATGCCAGCCATCTGCGTTTGATAAAGATCAGTACCACATTCTTGTATTTCTCTATCAGAATATCGAAAGCCGAGTTGAATGCTTTACGGAAACGTGCCGCAAAGTTATTCTTCTGCGTACCGTCTTCATTGATATAAGGCTTCAACAGCAACGCACATAATGCCGGACTCAGCGTCAACGCATTAATAGCGGAAATACCAACGGCAACCGCCATCGTCAGACCAAACTGGGTATAGAACGTACCGGAAGTACCGCCCATGAAGGATACCGGAATAAATACTGCCATAAACACCAGCGAAGAGGTGATAACAGCATTACTGATACCTTTCATTGCATCGATACTTGCCATATAGGACGACCTGTATCCTACGTCGAAGCGTGCCTGCACCGCCTCGACGACAATAATGGCGTCGTCCACCACCGTACCAATGACGAGCACGAGCGCAAACAGCGTGAGCAGATTGATACTGAATCCTGCCACCGCCATGAAAGCAAACGTACCGATGAGCGAAACAATGACTCCCACCAAAGGAATCAGCGTAGAACGAAAGTCCTGCAAGAACACATATACCACCAGAATCACCAGGATAATCGCCTCGATCAACGTCTTCACCACCTCATGGATAGAAGCGAACAGAAAGTCGTTCGAGCTCATCATCTGTGTCAGTTCCACTCCTTTCGGGAGGTCTTTACGGGCTTCTTCAAGGAATTTATCAATGTTCTGGTTTACTTCGGTCGCATTGGAGCCCGCCGTCTGAAACACCATGCACGAAACGCCCGGATGACCGTCCATTCCACCGTGATAAGCATAGCTATCCTGTCCCAACTGTATCTCGGCGATGTCTTTCAACTTCAGGACCTCACCATTGTCCGTAGAACGAATGACAATATCTCCAAATTCTTCCGGAGTGATCAGACGTCCTTTATATTTCATTGTATACTGATAGGTTTCGTTCGAGTTTTCACCGAATGAACCGGTGGCCGATTCGATATTCTGTTCGGCAAGCACACCGGTGATATCCGATGGAATCAGTTTGTACTGGGCCATCACGTCCGGCTTCATCCATACACGCATGCTATATTCACCTCCCATAATCATCAGGTCGCCTACACCCGAGATACGCAGAATCTCCGGTTTCAGATTGATACTGATATAGTTGGAAAGGAAGTTTTCATCGTAGCTATCGTCCGGACTGGAAAGCGAGAACATCTGCAGGATACTTGTCTGACGTTTGGAAGTAGTCACACCGACCTGCGTTACTTCTGCCGGAAGCTGTCCCGTCGCTCTCGACACGCGGTTCTGTACGTTGACCGCTGCCATGTCCGGGTCTGTTCCCTGCTTGAAGTACACGGTGATACTCACTGTACCAGCATTGGTGGCGCTGGAAGTCATGTAAGTCATGTCTTCCACACCATTGATCGCTTCTTCCAAAGGAGCAATCACACTCTTCTGCAAAGTTTCCGCACTGGCGCCATAATAGGTGGTACTCACCATAATGGTCGGCGGAGCAATATCGGGATATTGTTCGACGGGCAGACTGAACAGCCCGATGATACCCACAACGACAATCGTAATAGAGATGACTGCCGATAATACGGGGCGTTCAATAAAGGTTCTTAAATTCATGGATGATTCCTCCTTTGTTTAATTTTCAGTAGTTGTCGTAGATGCCTGGGCAGTCTTTGCCTTAATCGGAGTACCTTCACGAAGCAATCCTACGCCTTCCGCCACAATCACATCGCCCGGAGCCAGTCCTTCATCCACGATAAATTCGCGGCCGCCGTTCACACGGGTCACCTGCACCAAGGCAGATTGCGCTTTGCCGTCTACTACCTTATATACATATCTCTTATCCTGTATTTCGAACGTAGCTCCCTGCGGAATCACCAAAGCTCCCGTTTTCTGTACCGGAATCACTACGTTACCCGCACCGCCGCTGTGCAGCAGTCCGTCCTTATTAGGGAAAACGGCACGCAGACTGACAGTACCCGTCGAACGGTCAATGACTCCGCTGATAGACTCGATCTGTCCCTGTTCGGGATAAGCCGATTTATCGTTCAGCTGCAAGTCGATGGCGGGCATACTTTTCAGCGCCTCGTCTTTAGAGCCATACTGGCGAATCAGCCCCAGCAACTGGTTTTCCGTCATCGAGAAGTAGACGTACATGTCCGAATTGTCGGAAACGGTGGTCAGCGGTTCGGGAATGCTGGAACTCACCAACGCACCTACGCGATAAGGCAATGTACCTACCACTCCGTCTGCCGGACTCTTCACTACCGTATAAGAAAGGTTATTACGGGCGCTCACTTCTTGTGCCTTGGCCTGTGCCAGTTGGGCTTTGGCAGCCAGAAGAGAATTTTTTGCCGTACTCAGATCGAAAGCGGAAACTACATTCTCCTTATACAGTTCCTCTTTGCTGTCGTAAGTCAGCTGTGCCGTTGCCAGAGACGCTTTGGCTGACTCTACATTCGCCACTGCCGTCTGCAGGGCTGCCTCATACGGCACTTGGTCGATGATGAACAGCGTCTGTCCGCTCTTCACCCGCTGTCCTTCGGTGACACTGACTTTTGTCAGCGTACCGCCTACCTGTGGATAAATATCGATGTCCTGACGTCCGCGGATGGTCGCCGAATAGGCACTCGAAATCATCCGGTCGGTCGGAGAAACGGTCATTACTTCATATCCTGTTTCCATTTGTGTGGGTGGAGCTTGCTTACAACCTGCAGCAGCAACCAGACAACCGAGCAATAATAGCCCTTGCTTCATTTTACATACCTTTTTACTCATTGTGTTACCTATTAAAATTTTTGATCGCGGCAAAGGTAGACTCTTTTCACCACAGAAAACTGGTCATAGTGTTTAGAGTTTTGTTCATTTTCGGAACAACATGAGCGATATTTAGTGAAAAAGTCCTATTTTTGCCCACTAAATAAGACTAGTTATGATACAGAGAAACTCTACCCTTGCCGTTCTCCGGGAATCATTTGTTGCCGGAAGCGATGAGAATTTGTCACCTATCATGCATCACCTCTGGAAAATGGAAGGGGGTGCCATCTATTTCTGCCGCAGTGGATGGGCACACGTCACCATCGATCTGAAAGAGTACGAAATCGTCAAAAACACTCAGGTGGTACTGCTGCCGGGAAGCATTATCCGTATCAATGGCAGCAGCAGTGACTTCACAGCCTCCTTTTTCGGATTTCCCAAAGATATGTTTCGGGAAGCCTGCCTGCGGTTAGAACCGACCTTTTTCCGCTTTATGAAGGAAAGACCGTGCTATGTGCTTCCCGATAAGGATACCGGAGCAATCAACGGATTGATACAGGCGGCAACTGCTATTTATAATGACCGCGAGAACCGCTTCCGCAACCAGATAGCCAAGAATCATCTCCAATCCTTCATGCTGGATATTTACGATAAATGCTACCGCTACTTCGACAAACAGGAAATAGAAGGGGGAAGCCGGCAGGACGAAATCTTCAAGAAGTTTGTCGCATTGGTGCACGAAAACTGCATTTCACAACGGGAAGTTAACTTCTACGCCAACGAGCTTTGTATTTCGACCAAATACCTGACAGGCATCTGCCGCAGTGTGACCGGAGATTCTGCCAAAAAGATCATTGATGATTTCGCCATTCTAGAGATCAAAGTACTGCTCCAGTCTACGGAGCTGACAATGCAGGATATAGCCGACCGGCTCGGTTTCCCGGACCAGTCGTATTTAGGAAGATATTTCAAACGGCATGAAGGAATGTCGCCTAGAGAATATCAAAACAGATATGTTATATAGCAATCAGAAAAAAGAAATAACCATTATACATTAAGGAGTACAGAGACCCGGATAGCAACCATAAGTTTGTGCAAAATCAGTCATTTTGCTATAAAATTAATAGAAATTATCATCTAAAGACAACAATGTATAACTTTTATTCCTACATTTGCAGCCAAATGATAACTTATTAATAAAAATACCAATACCATGGCTAAAATAACCAAAGAAGCCGCTTTGCTCTACCATTCACAGGGCAAACCCGGTAAGATCGAGGTAGTTCCTACCAAACCTTACAGTACACAAACTGATTTATCACTTGCATACTCTCCCGGTGTGGCAGAGCCTTGCCTCGAAATAGAGAAGAATCCGCAGGACGCTTACAAATACACAGCCAAAGGCAACCTGGTAGCTGTTATTTCTAACGGTACAGCCGTACTCGGACTGGGTGACATAGGCGCACTGAGCGGCAAACCGGTGATGGAAGGCAAAGGTCTGCTTTTCAAAATCTACGCAGGTATCGACGTATTCGACATCGAAGTGGACGAGAAAGACCCGGAGAAATTCATCGCTGCCGTAAAAGCAATCGCTCCTACTTTCGGCGGTATCAATCTGGAAGACATCAAAGCTCCCGAATGTTTCGAAATCGAACGCCGTCTGAAAGAAGAACTTGACATCCCTGTGATGCACGACGATCAGCACGGAACCGCTATCATCTCCAGCGCCGGACTGGTAAATGCCCTGCAAGTGGCCGGAAAGAAAATCGAGGATGTGAAAATCGTCGTAAACGGTGCCGGAGCATCTGCCGTATCTTGTACCAAATTATATGTATCACTGGGGGCACGCCTCGAAAATATCGTCATGCTGGACAGCAAAGGCGTTATCAGCAAGACACGTACCGACCTCAACGAACAGAAGAGATATTTTGCCACCGACCGCACGGATATCCACACACTGGAAGAAGCGATCAAAGGCGCCGATGTATTCCTCGGCTTGTCCAAAGGTAACGTACTGAGTCAGGACATGGTGCGCAGCATGGCTCCCATGCCGATCGTATTCGCACTGGCAAACCCGACACCGGAAATCTCTTACGAAGATGCAATGAGCGCCCGCCCCGACGTACTGATGGCAACCGGACGTTCCGACTATCCGAACCAGATCAACAACGTAATCGGTTTCCCGTACATCTTCCGCGGCGCACTCGATACACAGGCCAAAGCGATCAACGAAGAAATGAAAATCGCAGCAGTACACGCTATCGCCAATCTGGCAAAACAGCCTGTACCTGATGTAGTGAACACAGCATACCACGTCAACAACCTCTCTTTCGGTCCGGAATACTTCATCCCGAAACCGGTAGACCCGCGCCTCATCACCGAAGTTTCCTGTGCCGTAGCCAAAGCAGCCATGGAAAGCGGAGTGGCACGCACGGAAATCAAAGACTGGGACGCTTACTGCGTTCATCTGCGCGAACTGATGGGATACGAATCCAAACTGACCCGCCAGCTTTATGACACCGCCCGCCGCAACCCGCAACGTGTCGTATTTGCCGAAGGCATCCATCCCAACATGCTGAAAGCCGCTGTCGAAGCAAAAGCCGAAGGTATCTGCCATCCTATCTTATTAGGAAACGACGAAGCAATCGGCAAACTGGCCGAAGAACTCGACCTGAGCCTGGAAGGCATCGAAATCGTCAATCTCCGCCATCCGGACGAGTCGGAACGCCGCGAACGCTACTCACGCATCCTTGCCGAAAAACGTGCCCGCGAAGGATTTACCTACGAAGAAGCCAACGACAAGATGTTCGAACGCAACTACTTCGGTATGATGATGGTAGAAACCGGAGATGCAGACGCATTTATCACCGGACTCTACACCAGATACAGCAACACCATCAAAGTTGCCAAAGAAGTAATCGGCATCCAGCCCGGATTCAACCATTTCGGAACAATGCACATTCTTAATTCGAAGAAGGGTACTTACTTCCTGGCAGATACGCTGATCAACCGTCATCCGGATACGGAAACTCTGATTGACATCGCCAAACTGGCTGACAAGACAGTCCGTTTCTTCAACCATACACCGGTCATCTCGATGCTGTCGTACTCCAACTTCGGTGCCGATACCTCCGGCAGCCCTGTCAAAGTGCACGGAGCAGTGAACTATATGCAGAAGGAATATCCGGAACTCGCCATCGACGGTGAAATGCAGGTGAACTTTGCCATGAACCGCGAACTGCGTGACGCCAAGTATCCGTTCACCCGCCTGAAAGGTAAAGACGTGAATACGCTGATCTTCCCGAACCTGAGCTCCGCCAACGCAGGATACAAACTGCTGCAGGCAATGGACCCTGATACGGAATTCATCGGCCCTATCCAGATGGGACTGAACAAGCCTATCCATTTCACTGACTTTGAAAGTTCTGTCCGCGACATCGTGAACATCACAGCCGTAGCCGTGATCGACGCCATCGTAGTGAAGAAGAAAAACGAAAGCCGATGAGAAGGCCGTTATCAAAATCACAAATAGTTTGCGTCAGCCTGCTTTGGCTGGCGATTTGCTATTTAGTTCTCACAAAAGCCGAACGTATTGACGGTATGACGATAGTAATGCTTGTCATTTCGGCAGCATTAGTCTTTATTCCTGTCTATAAGTCGATGAAAAAGAATAAATAAATATCTTTTTTCTGAGTTTTAATGCAATAAAATATCAAATTTGATGTTTTATTGCATTTTTCTTTATAAAATGTTTGCTAGTTCAATTTTTATC
>UMEO01014573.1_pt1 | contig 12564 bp, 8 predicted proteins | sample 1964781 | NCBI WGS metagenome assembly UMEO01 (sample SAMEA4836023, study PRJEB28245) | human gut metagenome | biome: gut microbiome; material: fecal sample | place: Denmark | collected 2008 | reverse complement strand
AGGGAAAGATTGAGTTCATTTATTCAAATTACCATGAATAACTTTTCACATATAGCGACATCTATTGATCACTAAAAAAGGACCTTTCTTAAAAAAGGAATATTTAAACAGTGAAAGAAGGGCATAATTGTATCCCACTTTAAAGAAAGGCATAAAAATGCCATCATTCACAAATACAGGATTCCTCTTTTTTACTATTCAAAGAGTTTATCGGTCAAATCAGAAGTATAATTCTTTTTCACTGATCATTCTGATCGCTTACTGAAGAAAAACAGTTCCGAATGACACTTTTATTTTCCCGGTATTTATGGATCAATTAGAAGAAAATTAAGCAAAAACAGCTTTTTCAGGTCTTCCTTACCGACGGAAAACAGGTTGGTCGGTGAGGAAGGAGGCGTTGGTTTTAAAGAAACACCCCCTTGGTTTAAAACCAAAAGATACTTTTTTGTTTTGAAAAGGTGTATATTTCATGTAGTTTCATGCAAAGAATGTTTTTTTTTCGTATATTATTGCATTTATTTATGCAGATTTTTCTCTAGTTCGTTATTTTTAGAGTGACCGTTTTTCAATGTAATCTTAAAAATAGCACATTCGTCCGATATTTCGGGTTTCAGAAAAGAGAAGGAGGTATAAATAGAAGAAGAGGATGCATCTCACGACACATCCTCTTCTTTTTTCCTGATATCTTAGTAGACTTCTATTTCTTAGTTTTTAGAAGCTTCCAAAGATGCTTTGCGGAATTCTTTCATTGCTTTTTCGATTTCCAAAGAAGCCTTACGAGCACGAGTTCCTGCTGCTTTGTTACCGTTTTCAATCTGAGCGTTAGCATCTTTTGAGAAGTCAGCATACAGAGCTGCTACTTTTTCTACCAATTCTTTCATAATCCTTTTATTTTTTTCGTTAATAATGTGTCGCAAAAATACACTGTTTCCCGAAATAAACGCATAAAAACAATATTTTTTTTGAATTTATCTGCGAAAATAAGCTAAAAAAAGGGCTTTTCACCATTTTTCCCTACCTTTGTAGCCATGAAAACGCTTACTGATACGGATTACATACATACTTTGATAGCTGAAGGAGAGCATCAGCAACAGGACTTCAAATTCGAAATTTCCGACGCACGCAAGATTGCCAAAACGCTGTCGGCTTTTGCCAATACCGACGGAGGACGGCTATTGATCGGCGTGAAAGACAATGGACGAATAGCCGGCGTACGATCTGAAGAGGAAAAATATATGATTGAAGCAGCCGCACAACTTTATTGCATCCCGGAGATAGATTATACTTTACAAACATATATCGTGGAAGGCAAACAGGTATTAGTAGCCACCATCGAAGAGAATCCGCACAAGCCTGTCTATGCGAAAGACGAAAACGGAAAGCCTCTCGCCTATCTCCGCATCAAGGATGAGAATATACTGGCTACCCCTATCCACCTGCGTGTATGGCAACAAAGTGGCAGCCCGCGGGGAGAACTGATCCGCTATACGGAACGCGAACAACTCCTGCTCGACCTGCTGGAACAGGGAACGCTGCTTTCACTCAACCGGTATTGTCGGCAGACCGGTATTTCCCGACGTGCCGCCGAACATCTGCTTGCCAAATTTGTTCGGTATGATATAGTAGAGCCCGTATTCGAAAATCATAAATTTTATTTCCGAATGAAAAACGAGTGATATATTACGATTTACTCTTTTCAAAAACCTAACTATGAACTTTATCAATGAAATAAATGATATACTCTGGACATACATCCTGATTATCATGTTACTGGGCTGTGCCGTCTGGTTCAGCATCCGAACGCGGTTCGTACAGTTCCGTATGCTTCGCGAAATGATTATATTACTCAGCGAGTCCGCCGGAAAAGGAAAACAGGGCGAGAAACATGTTTCATCTTTTCAGGCATTCGCTATTACGATTGCCAGCCGTGTGGGTACGGGCAACTTGGCAGGGGTGGCCACCGCCATCGCCATCGGCGGACCGGGAGCTGTTTTCTGGATGTGGGTGATCGCCCTGCTGGGAGCTTCGAGCGCTTTTATCGAATCTACCCTGGCACAGTTATATAAGATACGCGGGAAGGACTCTTTTGTCGGAGGCCCGGCTTATTATATGAAGAAGGGATTGAAACAGCCGTGGATGGGGATACTTTTCGCTGTGCTCATCAGCATTACTTTCGGTTTTGCTTTCAATTCGGTACAGAGCAATACGATTTGTGCTGCTGCCGAACATGCGTTCGGATTCAATCATACGGTGTTGGGAGGAGTGCTTACCGCTCTGACTCTTGTCATCATCTTCGGTGGTATCCGCCGGATAGCGCGTGTAAGCAGCATTATCGTCCCGATTATGGCATTAGGATATGTAGGTCTGGCACTGGTCATCGTATTACTTAATATCACGCATCTGCCGGAAGTGATATCTCTCATCATCAGCCATGCCTTCGGCTGGGAACAGGCATTGGGCGGAGGTGTCGGCATGGCGCTGATGCAGGGTATCAAGCGCGGATTATTCAGCAATGAGGCCGGTATGGGTTCGGCTCCGAATGCAGCAGCGACGGCCAACGTCACTCATCCTGTCAAACAGGGGTTGATACAGACGCTGGCAGTATTTACTGATACTTTATTAATTTGCACCTGTACGGCATTTATCATTCTTTTCAGCGGTGCTCCTTTGGACGGTTCCTCCAATGGGGTGCAACTGACCCAACAGGCGCTCACGAATGAGATCGATGCTTCCGGAAGCATCTTTGTTGCCGTAGCGCTGTTCTTCTTCGCATTCAGCAGTATCTTGGGAAATTATTATTACGGCGAAGCGAATATCCGTTTCATCACCGCAAAGAAATGGGTGCTCCACACCTACCGGATATTGGTCAGCGGCATGGTACTTTTCGGGTCTGTCGCCACACTCGATTTGGTATGGAGTCTGGCGGACATCACGATGGCTCTGATGGCTGTCTGCAACCTGATCGCCATTATCTTTCTCGGAAAGTATGCCATCCGCCTGCTCTCGGACTATCGTGCCCAGAAGAAAGCGGGCATCCAAAGTCCTGTTTTCAGGAAAGAGACCATGCCGGACATCGAAAAGGACTTGGAATGTTGGTGAAAACCAACACTTTTTCGTACCTTTGCGGCTCATTAAAATCTCCACACACGATTTGTAAATTGTAAATTATAAAATAGTAAATATAACGATGGGCTTATTTGGTTTATTCAAAAAGAAATCCGATGAAACAAAAGTCGGCAATGTAGAAGATTTCATATCACTGACCCGGGTTTATTTCCAGTCAGTCATCGCTACTAACTTAGGTATTACCAACATCCGCTTTTTACCGGATGTGGCTAACTTCAAACGTTTGTTCAAGATTCCTACGCAGGGAGGTAAGCTGGGACTGGCAGAAAAGTCGGCTTCACGCAAAATGCTGATGCAGGACTACGGACTGAATGAAAGTTTCTTTAAGGAGATCGACAGCTCCGTGAAGCGTAATTGCCGTACGCAGAATGATATTCAGTCGTATCTGTTTATGTATCAAGGGTTTTCCAACGATTTGATGATGCTGATGGGAAATCTGATGCAATGGAAGTTCCGTATGCCGTCTATATTCAAGAAGGCGCTTTACGGGATGACGCAGAAGACGGTACACGATGTTTGTACGAAGACGGTGTGGAAGGCTGATGATGTGCACAAGACTGCGGCGACTGTCCGCCAGTACAAGGAACGTCTGGGCTATTCGGAACAGTGGATGACGGACTATGTATATAATATAGTGCTCCTTGCCAAAAAGGAACCGAAAAGAAAGAACGACGACACGGAAACGAAAAAATAAGGTCGCGTAAATGTTAGAAAATCGTAAAGAATAGCATAGCAGGAAAAGCGGGAGTGGCATACTTCCGCTTTTTTTATTATCTTTATGTACTTTTTCTTTTGCCTTGATGCAAAAGAAAAAGTACCAAAAAGAAAAAATCAAGGCTGCGCCTGCCCGGCTACTCCGGTCTTATTTCCGGCTAAAGGGCAGAAACTCGCTTCGCTCAAACAGTCTGCCCTTTTTAACGCCGTAAATAAGACCTGCGCTTGACGCCGGGCAGTCGAGGCCGGGGGAACCTTGCGGAGGGATAGGTCGTTACTAATCAATAAATAATATAATAATATAGAGGATGCTTATGAAACAAAAGAAAATGCTTGTACTTACTTTTTCGCAGTTGAAACAAATCTACACGCAGGAGATGCCGGAGTTGGTGGAGATGGCGGCGGTGAGTCCGACAGTGGAGGACTTTAAGGCTGGTCTGCTAAAACATCTGGATAGTTGCGGGATGGTTAATGAGGTTGCGGAAGAGGCAAGGGAGCAAATTCGACTCTTACTCCAGTATGATGGACAGGATGTTCATGAACTGTCTACGGGACAGGATATTTCGGTACAGACGATACGGTTGCTTTATCAGTTTCTGACAGAGAAGTTGGAGAATATAGAGATGCCGACGGATTTGTTTCTAGAATTGTTCCAGTTGTTCAAACGTTTGCAAGGGGAAAGTGTTCCTTTGCCGTCTCCGCAGCGCATCAAGAGCCGGAATGACCGGTGGGATACCGGATTGGATGAGGAAGTGCGGGAGATGCGTGATGAGAATAAGGAACGGATGCTGCATCTGCTGATTCAGAAGATTGAGAACCGGAAGTCGAAGCCTTCGGTGCGGTTTCATTTTGAGGAAGGGATGAGTTATGAGGAGAAGTATCAGTTGGTAAGCAAATGGTGGGGAGATTTCCGCTTTCATTTGTCGATGGCTGTGAAAAGTCCGGCTGAGTTGAATCGCTTTTTAGGAAATTCACTTTCGTCGGAGACGATGTATTTGCTGAATCGGGCACGTAAAAAGGGAATGCCGTTCTTTGCTACGCCTTATTATTTGTCGTTGCTGAATGTGACGGGGTATGGGTATAATGATGAAGCGATTCGGAGTTATATACTTTATTCGCCACGATTAGTGGAGACGTATGGCAATATTCGTGCATGGGAGAAGGAAGATATTGTGGAGGCAGGAAAGCCGAATGCTGCCGGATGGCTCTTGCCGGACGGACATAATATTCACCGACGGTATCCGGAGGTGGCTATCCTTATTCCTGATACGATGGGACGGGCTTGTGGAGGGCTTTGTGCATCTTGCCAGCGTATGTATGACTTTCAGAGTGAACGGCTGAATTTTGAATTTGAGACGTTACGACCGAAGGAGTCGTGGGACAGTAAGTTGCGACGGTTGATGACCTATTTTGAACAGGATACACAGTTACGCGATATTCTGATTACGGGAGGCGATGCGCTGATGAGTCAGAATAAGACGTTGAGAAATATATTAGAAGCAGTGTATCGTATGGCGGTACGCAAGCAAAGAGCGAATCTTGAACGTCCGGAAGGTGAGAAATATGCGGAATTGCAACGGGTGAGACTGGGTTCTCGTTTATTGGCTTATTTGCCGATGCGTATTAATGACGAGTTGGTTGACATATTGCGGGAGTTTAAGGAAAAGGCTTCAGCTGTTGGCGTCAAGCAGTTTATCATTCAGACCCATTTTCAGACACCGCTGGAGGTGACGCCCGAAGCAAAAGAGGCGATTCGGAAAATTCTTTCTGCCGGATGGATTATTACGAACCAGTTGGTATATACGGTGGCTGCCTCACGCAGAGGACATACTACGCGGCTTCGCCAGGTACTCAATTCACTGGGAGTGGTATGTTATTATACGTTCTCGGTGAAGGGATTTAATGAGAATTATGCGGTGTTTGCACCCAACAGTCGCTCAATGCAGGAACAGCAGGAAGAAAAGATTTACGGACAGATGACTCCGGAACAGGCGGAAGAATTGTATAAGATACTGGAGACCAAAGTCAGTGCAGGTATAAATGAAGAAAAACCGAAAGAAGATGCTGACACCGCCAAACAAATAAGACGGTTCATGAGAAAGCATCATCTGCCTTTCCTTGCTACTGACCGCAGTGTACTGAATCTGCCTGCTATCGGCAAGAGTATGACTTTCCAATTGGTAGGATTGACTGAGGAAGGCAAACGAATTCTTCGCTTCGAACATGACGGTACCCGTCACCATAGCCCTATTATCGATCAGATGGGACAAATCTATATCGTAGAGAATAAATCACTGGCAGCTTATCTACGCCAACTCAGCAAGATGGGGGAAGACCCGGAAGACTACGCTTCTATCTGGAGCTATACAAAAGGGGAAACCGAACCTCGTTTCAGCCTCTACGAGTATCCAGATTTCCCCTTTCGGATTACAGATAAAATGAGTAATTTAGAAATAAGTAATAGGTATTAGGTAATAGGTAATAACCGTAGCTACTGGTTAGTTTATCCGCATGGCTTAATACCTATTACTTATTACCTATTACTTAATACTTATTACTTCACTCTAATTACCATATTAGCAACAATTGCAGTTAAACCTCCGGTGGTGATTCCTGAAGAGAAAATACTTCGAATCGCCTCTGGAGCTTGTTTTAATACGTCCGGCATTAGTTCCACACCCAAACCTAAAGATAGGCTGACTGCTAAGACTAGGGTTTCTTTGCGGCCTATTTCCTGTGAGGAAACGATGCGGATACCTGCTGCCGCTACTGTACCGAACATTAATAAGGTGGCGCCTCCCAGTACCGGATCGGGCATCAGAGAGAATATAGCTCCTACAATGGGGAATAATCCCAGCAGAACGAGCATAGCGGCAATATAATAGCCTACATAGCGGCTGGCAACTCCAGTTAATTGGATGATACCGTTATTCTGTGCGAAGATGGAGTTCGGGAAGGAGTTGAATATACCTGCTAAAAGAGAGTTGAAGCCATCTGCCATCACACCGCCGGAAACACGTTTCAGATAAGAATCACCTTCAATCGGAAGTCCGGAAATCATGGAGTTGGCTGTCACATCACCTGTGGCTTCAATGGCAGTGATCAGATAGACCAGGCCAATGGCGATAAATGAAGAGATATTAAAATCAATACCGTATTTAAAAGGTTGCGGGATGTTGAAACTCATCAGCATCTCGACATTTAGTGCGCTCATATTTACTTTTCCCAGGGCGAAAGCCAGTCCATAACCCAGACAAAGGCCGAACACGATGGAACTCATGCGCAGGTATTTGTTTTTGCAGCGATTGAAAAACAAGACGCTCAACAATACGAGTGCAGCAATGGACAGATTTTCCCACGAACCGAAGGAGCCGTCGTCCATCGCGCCATATCCGCCGCCACAGGAAACGATACCGACTTTGATCAGACTCAATCCGATCAGTAGTACGACAATGCCGGACACTAGCGGGGTGATGATATTGCGAAGATACTTGAAGGTACGGCTGACGACCATTTCAATAGGTGCGGCAGCTATACAGGAGCCGAATATCAACGGAAGTCCGCCTACTAATCCGGTCGCTATGATAGGACCGATAAAGGAGAAACTGGTACCTTGGATACAGAGCAGCTTCGCTCCTATCGGGCCGATACGACGGCATTGTATAAACGTAGATACCCCCGAAGCAAAAAGGGACATAGATACCAGAAAGCTTGTTTTTTCAACATCCAGCTTCAGTGCGCTCGCAATGATAAGAGGAGGTGTAATGATGGCTACAAAGATAGCCAACAGATGTTGCAAGGCAGCAAACAGGGCATCTTTAAATGGGGGGCGGTCTTCTACGCCATAGATCAAATCTGTTTTCATTCGATATTTTTATTCAATAATTGATGTATATCCACTGGGGAATTTTGTACTTCGAAGTTTAGTTCAGCGTCCACTTCAAAGCCAGTGTCGGAATTACATAGAAGCCGTCACGACCACCGAAGTTATTGCTCAGTTCCACTTCAGAACCGACACTCAGGTTAAAGTTTTTATTCACTCCCTTGATGCGGTTCAGGTTTACCCAGAATTGCGGTTCGGAGAGGAAGATGGTTTTTCCATACTTGGTTTCTTCACGCCACCAGTCGGCAAAACCGGAGAAGGTGAGCAAATCCTTGCAAAAGTTCATGTACCATGTTCCTGTCAACTGGAAGTTATTCGGGGATGGGTGCTTTTGTATATATTTGTACATGGCTGTCAATGTGAAGCCTCTGGAGAAAGAAGCGTTATTATAGGTATAGGTGGCTCCCGCCAGGTAAGCGTTGTTGTAGGAAAATCCTTTCGCCAGTCCGCCATTGTATTCGAGATGGGCGGAGAAAGGACCTTTCCAGAATTTCAGTTCACGGGCTATCTCCCAGTAAGCGGAAGCGACTCCTTCGGACGTATAGTCCATATCGATAAAGAAGTAGGTACTTCCCCAGTTGTCGGGATGAAACTTCTCGACAGTGGAGGTCAACAGCGGGCGTCCTTTCAAGTCTTTATCATACAGGGAACGTCCGAAATCATAATGTAACTGAATGTTTTGTGCCTGCAATTCCGGTACGGCAGAAAACAGCATACATAGGAAAAGAGCAGAAATGATCTTTTTCATGACAAATGTGTTTAAATGAAGGTGCAAAAATAGCTAAACCTATACATATATTCACATTCCGACACTAAAATTTTAATCCAGACTATTATTTCCTTTATCCCACCACAATCGGGTTCCTCCATGATCGGGTCCGCCCAAAGCCTCCACAAGAGCCAGGTATTGCTCTCTGTCTTCGGTTTGCAGCGTACCGGGAAAGTTGAGACGACGTACCATTGTCTCTGTGTCAATACATCCGTTCTTGCTATGGTTGAAGCGTACCGGAAACAGGCGGGGATATCCCGTGCGGCGCTGTTCCGCCCATGCCTCGCAACCTTCCGGGAATAAGGCAATCCATTTCTGCGTAATGATCTTTTCCAGCTTTATTTCCTTGTCGTCTGCGGGATTCCATTTAGGAGAAACCCGGCAACGGGCAGGAATGTTATTTTCGGAGTCTTGTGTGTCGATGAAATCGGCAGCCGTCCGCTCACTGTTCAGATAATCGTCCATCTGATAAATGCCGTGTTGATGAAGAGACGCCTTTATTCCGTTCAGATAACATTCTTCTTCATCTTCCGGAATCCATCCGCGCAAAGCAGCTTCGGCACGGAGAAACCAGACTTCGGCGGAGCTCATCAAAGGGGCATCCGTACTCTGATCGACGGACAATTTGGATAAGCCTGCATAATGATTGTGCGCAAAGCAGGTTCCCTGACGGATGCCGCGGTACTCTCCTGCATACGCCTTGTCGGTACAGGTTTCAAAGTAAACTTTCAATCGGGGATCATCGTAGCCTGTCAGAATAGATTCCATTGCAGCGCTCATATAAGTTTCATTCCATACCCGGTTGAGCTCTCCCAACGGGTTCGTGAATCCGGATTTCGTAGAGACTGCTACCCGTTCAGCTTCCGCTTCAAAGACACCAAATTCATTTTCCAGTCCCTTCCGGAACTCGGCGCGTGCCTTATCCGGATCAACCGCAGAAATACGCATTGCCAGACGCATACGCAACGAATTGGCAAACTTGATCCAGGAGGAATATTGACCATCCAGCAAGATATCAAAGCGGGTGAATCCATTGGAGTCGGGCTTCTTGTCTATATAATCGGCAAGAGAGACAACAGCCGAATCGAGTTCATTAAAGAACTCATAGTAGACTTCTTTCTGCGTATCAGGGCGATATTGATTCTGGGCATTCGCGAAATTCTTATAAATAACAGGGCCGTAATAATCTGTCACACGGTGCATGACTTCCACTTTCAGCACTTTGGTAATGCCGAACAAGGCAGGTTCCGTATCACGGGTGGCATTCTCCGACTGGTAGATTTGTGGAAAGATATACGAATACATATGTGTCCACATGGCGCTGTTCCAGCCATCCTGCATATTATAATCCGAGTTATGCGTACCTCCGTTCAAGGGTTTGCCGTCGTGCATATAACCGGAGAACATATCCGCGTTCAGATTCTGTATCAACTGGAAAGGCCAGTTCTTGCCTTTACCGAAATCGTAGTTAAAATAGATGCCTTGCTGGATAATCCCCAGACGAATACCGAAGCCATTGTCGTCAATCAGCAAATCATCGTCCGTAATTCCCGACTGGTCGGTATTAAATTCACGGAATTTTCCTGTACAACCAACAGAAAACAGCAGCATCCCCAGCAAGTATATATAAATATGTTTTTTCTTCATCATCTTCCCTCCTGCTCTTAAAATTCACATGTCAAAGTAAAGCCCAGACTGCGGGTGGTAGGCATACCGAACACTTCAATTCCCTGATTGTCATTGCCTGTAGAAAGTACCAGATCGGGATCGAAAGGCGCTTTCTTGTACAGAAAACAAAGGTTGCGGGCTACAAAAGAAAGTTGCAGGTCTTTCAGACAATTCGTTTTCTGTACCCATTTTCGGGGGAAGCTATAACTCAGCGATACTTCCCGCAGACGGAGGTTGGTAGCGTCATACATATAGTATTCCGTCACGCCGGCGCGTCCGCCCACTACATTTTTATAGAATCCTTTGACATCACTTATTTGCCGGCCTTCCAGCGAAACATATCCTTTATCACGGGCTTGCGCCGTCGCTTTCGATACTCCATAGAGGTCCATCTCCGCCTGGGTCTGCGAAAGGACTTCACCTCCATAGCGCCAGTCAAGCAGGAAGTAAAGGCTGAAACCTTTGTAGGAGAAGGAATGATTCCACCCCAACATAAAGACCGGATTGGCATTGCCCACCTTTACAGTATTTCCATCGCCTTCTACCAACGGAAGTCCTTTATAGTCTCCGTCCGTTCCATAAACGATGTGCCCTTCTTCATCACGTATAAAGGCTTTACCGTAAATATCGCCGATAGAGCCGCCTTTCACTAGTTTCATCGCATAACTGGACGAGAAGCTGGTAGGTCCGTAAACAAATTCTTTCAGTTCTTCATGGAGTTCTACAATCTTGTTCTTATTGGCAGAGAAGTTGAGAGAGGTCTTCCACGTGAAGTCGGGGGTCAGTACCGGAGTGGCATCCAGCGTTATCTCCCATCCCTGATTCCGGATATCTCCGGCGTTGACGTATCGATAGGCATACTTATCGCCCGCAAGCGCAGGCAGTTTGAAAAACTGCTCATACGTGTCGGTATGGTAATAGGTCAAATTTAATCCGAGGCGGTGCTGCAAAAACTTCCACTCTATACCCAATTCAACGGAATGCGTCATCTCCGGTTTCATCTCGGCGAAAGGGGCCGCATCGCTTGCCAGTATCTCTCCACCGGCAGTCACATACGAAACAGGATAGGTGATAAAGGGAGGCACCCCATTGCCAACGATACTATAAGCACCGCGCAACTTCGAGAACGAAACCCATTCGGGCATCTTTACCCACTTATCCGGAAGGAAAGAGACACCGACGGAAGGATAAAAGAATCCTTTCTTCTCGTACTTCGTGTAAGCCAGCGTAGACGACCAGTCGTTACGTGCGGTCAGATCAAGTAAGACTCCTTCTTTATAGCCAATCTGTGCCGTCGCAAAGACCGATTGCAGTTGGTAATGGGCATCTATTTTCTGATCGATACTGGCAGAACTGCTCATCACGATATTGGCAAGATTAAACACATTGGCATATTTCAACGAAGCATTCTTCGAATCAATGCGAGTAGAGTTAGTGATTCTGTCATTGATACTGCCACCAATGGCTACATCCAATGTGAAGTCATTCAGTTGCTTCTTGACCATCGCCATCACATCTCCGTACATCTGCGTTTCCTGATAATCCATTTCAATATAGCGCCCGTTCATCCCACAGAGTGCCGTAGCGGTGGAGGCATAAAATTTCTGACGCAGTTTATCGGCTGAGTAATCCAGATTGCCACGAGCCTGAAGTGTCAGCCAATCAGTGACTTTCAAATTGGCAGAAAGGGAAAGGAGCAGGCGGATACGTGCATCCTTACTCTGTATGCGGTTTTGTATCCAATACGGATTCTGTTCAAAGTCTTCGGTAAAAGTATGCCAGTTTTGTGTATTCAGCTTTCTGTCCTCGTCATAACGCTCATAGTTATCTTTATAATAAGCCAAGTCCTCGCCACGAGGAAAGCGGTATAGACCTACCAGCGGATTCATATAAAAGCCTCCCGATACGGGTTTATTCTTCACTGTCTGCTTCATGACATTCACGTTACCGTCCAGTTTCAGCCTGCTGTTGAAGAGGACGGCGGTCTCTCTCAGATTGATATTGTGTTTGGAGAGTTTATTTTCATTCAGAATGCCGCGACCGGTGGTGTTGGCATAGGAGAAATATGTTTGCAGCTTGTCATTTCCGGAGTTGACGGATACAGAAGTGATCGACGTCAGTCCGGTACGGAAAAAGTCACCCAAATTATCGTAAACCGTCAGATTTTCTTTTTCTCCCCAACTGTCTGTTACATCATTTACTCCGTAGCTGTTCTGCATTTCGGGCAGAGAGAAAGCCTTTTCAAAAGTCAGTCCGGTAGAGAAATGAATATCCCTCCGTCCTACGGTATTTCCTTTCTTTGTAGTAATAAGAATGACTCCGTTGGCCGCCTGGCTACCATACAAGGCTGCGGCAGGAGCTCCTTTCAGGATGCTGATACTTTCCACATCCTCCGGATTCAGAT
>UMEO01016931.1_pt1 | contig 12658 bp, 10 predicted proteins | sample 1964781 | NCBI WGS metagenome assembly UMEO01 (sample SAMEA4836023, study PRJEB28245) | human gut metagenome | biome: gut microbiome; material: fecal sample | place: Denmark | collected 2008 | reverse complement strand
ACAATTTATAAATTTACCCCTCAGGTTTTTACATTGACCCGCAATTATAAAAAATATTATCAAAGCTCCATACAAGTACAAATGATTAAGAAAAAAGTAATATCTATTTTCTACTTGAAATATGAATAAAATTATTACTTTTGACACTCAAATGAAAAGAGGAGTAACCCTTATTAAAAAACAAAATATGATGAAAAGACTACTTACAGTTACTGCAATCGGTCTGGCACTGCTAACCTGGCATGATAGCTGCACACACCCACCTAAAACTCAAGCAGCTTTCGTTCCCAAAGTGGCAACTCCTACCCGCCCCACCGAACTGAACAGACTTTCCATCGAGAACAATTCATCTCCGGCTGAAATCCCCGTTTTCACACATGGCGGATGAAACAAAGTAAATACATTTATGAAGACAGCTATTCCAAAACCCTCCAAACAGAGCATTATCCGTGAAGCCAGAGATTATGTAATGATTGCCGTCGGCATGATTTTGTACGGCATCGGTTGGACAGTATTCTTACTACCTAACGATATAACCACCGGAGGAGTGCCGGGTATCGCATCTATCGTATATTGGGCTACCGGCTTCCCCGTGCAATACACGTATTTCGCCATCAACTTTTTCTTGCTTTTGCTTGCCCTTAAATTATTAGGGTTGAAGTTCTGTATCAAAACGATCTTTGGAGTATTCACTTTGACCTTCTTTTTGTCTGTTATTCAAAAGATGGCGACAGGTATCAGTCTGCTTCACGACCAGCCGTTCATGGCATGTGTCATAGGAGCCTCGTTTTGCGGAGGTGGTATCGGTGTAGCCTTTTCATCCAACGGAAGTACAGGCGGAACAGACATTATCGCTGCCATCATCAACAAATATAGAGACATCACTTTAGGACGAGTTGTATTAATTTGTGATATGATTATTATCTCTTCCAGTTATTTTGTCTTAAAAGACTGGGAAAAAGTGGTGTATGGATTTGTAACTCTATATATTTGTAGTTTCGTTCTTGACCAGGTAGTGAACAGCGCACGCCAATCCGTACAATTCTTTATCATATCCAACAAATATGAAGAAATAGGGCGGTGTATTAACGAATATCCACATCGGGGAGTGACGATTATCAATGCAACCGGTTTTTATACGGGACGTGAAGTGAAGATGATGTTCGTATTAGCGAAAAAACGGGAATCACCTATCATATTCCGGTTGATTAAAGATATAGACCCGAATGCTTTTGTTTCACAAAGTGCAGTCATCGGAGTGTATGGAGAAGGATTTGATCATATAAAAATAAAATAAACAAGAAATGAAAAACCAATATTGAAAAACATGAAATTTCGACCAACCCCCAAGTTATTAACAGGCATTTTCATGGGAATCGTTTCCCTGACAACATTTAATGCGACGGCTGAAAACGCTGTAAAGCCTTATTGGCAAGACGTGCAAGTAGTTGCTGTCAACAAAGAGTACCCCCGTACTGTGTTTATGACGTATGACAACCGCGACGATGCGCTAAGCGGCAAGTTTGAGCGAAGCAAATATTACCGCTTATTGAATGGAACATGGAAGTTCTTTTTTGTAGATTCCTATAAAAAACTTCCTGATAACATTACCGATCCGAATATCAGCACAGAATCGTGGGATGATATTCAAGTACCCGGTAATTGGGAAGTACAAGGACATGGAACAGCCATCTACACGAACCACGGATATGAGTTCAAACCGCGTAACCCTCAGCCCCCTACTCTGCCCGAAGCGAATCCGGTAGGAGTATACCGCCGGAATATCGACATTCCCTCCAATTGGGACGGACGGGATATCTACCTGCATCTGGCCGGAGTCAAATCCGGTGTATACGTATATATCAACGGACAGGAAGTGGGATATAGCGAAGATTCCAAGAATCCCGCTGAATTCCTTATCAACAAATATGTGAAACCCGGCAAGAACGTACTCACCCTAAAGATCTTCCGTTGGAGTACGGGTTCTTATCTCGAATGTCAGGACTTTTGGCGTATAAGTGGTATCGAACGTGACGTATACCTCTATTCACAGCCCAAAGTGGCAATCAAGGATTTCCGGGTAACATCGACATTGGATGATACTTATAAAAATGGTATCTTCAAGTTGACTATGGATATCCGCAATACCGGTTCTCAAACTTCCAAAGATTATATTATCGGATATAAGGTTTTTGATCCGAAAACAAATAAGGTAATCGCCGAAAGCGAAAAGAATTCCGCATTCAACGCCAACAGTACGATTTCTCTCTTCGGACATACGGAAATAGAGATACCCGATGTAAAGACATGGACCTCAGAACACCCCAATCTCTACAAACTGCTGATGTATATCAAGGACGGAGAGAAAATTGTGGAAATGGTTCCTTTCAATATCGGTTTCCGCCGCATCGAGATTAAGCCGATCGAACAAAAAGCCGCCAACGGACAGCCGTATGTCTGCTTATTCATCAACGGTCAACCTCTGAAACTGAAAGGGGTGAATATCCATGAACACAACCCGGCTACAGGACATTACGTACCAGAGGATTTGATGCGTCGTGACTTCGAGCTGATGAAACGACATAACTTGAACAGCGTACGTCTTTGCCACTATCCACAAGACCGCCGCTTCTACGAACTTTGCGACGAATACGGGCTGTACGTCTATGACGAGGCAAACATAGAAAGTCATGGAATGTACTACGATCTCCGTAAAGGCGGCACATTGGGTAACAACCCCGAATGGCTGAAACCACACATGGACCGTACGATCAATATGTTCGAACGTAACAAAAACTATCCGAGTGTTACCATCTGGTCATTGGGCAATGAAGCTGGAAACGGATATAACTTCTATCAGACTTACCTATGGCTGAAAGAAGCGGATAAGAATATCATGGCACGCCCCGTTAACTACGAACGTGCTCAATGGGAATGGAACTCCGATATGTATGTTCCTCAATATCCGGGTGCCGATTGGTTGGAAAGTATCGGCAAAAACGGCAGTGACCGCCCTGTAGCTCCTTCCGAATATGCGCACGCTATGGGTAACTCCACCGGAAACCTGTGGGGACAGTGGCAGGCTATCTATAAGTATCCGAATCTTCAGGGTGGATATATTTGGGACTGGGTAGATCAAGGTATTCTCCAAAAAGACAAAAACGGGAAAGAATATTGGGCATACGGAGGCGATTTCGGTGTAAATGCGCCCAGCGACGGTAACTTCCTTTGCAACGGTCTTGTAAACCCCGATCGAAGTCCGCACCCCGCAATGGCTGAAGTGAAGTATGTACATCAGAATGTAGGATTTGAAGCAACAGACATCGCATCCGGCAAATTCAAGATTACCAATCGTTTCTACTTCACTAATCTGAAAAAATATCAGATTCATTATAATGTGGTCGCTAACAACAAAATCATAAGAGGCGGCAAGGTATCATTGGATATCGAACCGCAAGCTTCCAAAGAATTCACAGTACCGGTCAATGGGCTGAAAGCACAGCCGGGAACAGAATATTTTGTCAACTTCAGCGTAACGACAGTGGAGCCGGAACCTTTAATTCCGATTGGTTATGAAATAGCATACGACCAGTTCCAACTTCCTGTTCAGGCAGAAAAAGAAACGTATAAAGTCAGCGGACCTGCACTGAGCACATCCACACAAGGAGATGAACTCATTGTATCGTCTTCAAAGGTAAATTTCGTATTTAATAAGAAAAGCGGTCTGGTGACTTCCTATAAAGTAGACGGTACTGAATATTTCAAGGATGGATTCGGTATCCAACCTAATTTCTGGCGTGCTCCCAATGACAATGATTATGGAAACGGTGCTCCCAAACGTTTACAAGTTTGGAAAGAGTCGAGCAAGAATTTCCATGTGACGGACGTCAGCATGACGAATGAGAATAAAGTGGTTTCATTAAATGCAACTTACTTGTTGGCTGCCGGAAACCTTTATATAGTCACTTACAAAATCTATCCGAGCGGAGTGGTCAATGTGAATGCCAAGTTTACTTCTACGGATATGCAAGCGGCAGAAACGGAAGTTTCCGAAGCTACCCGCATGGCTACTTTCACTCCCGGAAGTGATGCAGCCCGCAAAGCAGCTTCCAAGTTGGAGGTTCCACGCATAGGAGTACGTTTCCGTCTGCCGGCTCAGATGAATAACGTACAATACTTCGGTCGTGGTCCGGAAGAAAATTACACCGACCGTAATCACGGAACAGTTGTCGGTGTATATAAGACAACGGCAGACAAAATGTATTTCAACTATGTTCGTCCGCAAGAAAACGGACATCGCACCGATACACGTTGGATTGCCCTGTCTCCGGACAAAGGCAAGGGGCTGGTCATTGTAGCCGACAGCTTAGTCGGATTCAACGCTTTACGCAACTCCATCGAAGATTTCGATTCGGAAGAAGCGCTTCCTCATCCTTACCAATGGAGTAACTTCACCCCCGAAGAAGTTGCCAATCACAATGAAAAAGCGGCACGTAACGTTCTGAGAAGAATGCATCATGTCAATGATATCACTCCAAGAGACTTCGTGGAAGTATGTGTGGATATGAAGCAACAAGGCGTGGGTGGCTATGACAGTTGGGGATCACGTCCGGAACCAATCTATCAGATTCCGGCCAATCGCGAATACAATTGGGGATTCACACTCGTCCCCGTCCGTTCTCCCGGTCAGGCCAATGAAGCCGCTAAATATGATTATCGATAACCTTAGTATAAATTTTTAAAGAAAAGACCCATGAAAGATTTATCTGGCATTGTAGCTAAATTCAAAGTTCAAGGCACAGTAGAAGAGATCAAGCCTTTAGGAACAGGACTTATCAACGACACCTATAAAGTAAACACCAAAGAGGTAGATGCCCCCGACTATGTCCTGCAACGCATCAATCATGCTATCTTTCAGAATGTAGAAATGCTTCAAGCAAATATATCCGCCGTTACAGGACATATACGCAAAAAACTGACAGAAGCAGGCGAGGCGGATATTGACCGCAAGGTGTTGAACTTCCTCGAAACGGAAGAAGGCAAGACATATTGGTTCGACGGTGAAAGTTACTGGCGTGTGATGGTATTCATCCCACGTGCAAAGACCTACGAGACGGTCAATCCCGAATATTCAAATTATGCCGGAAAAGCATTCGGTAATTTCCAGGCTATGCTAGCCGATATTCCGGAAACACTGGGAGAAACGATTCCCGACTTCCACAACATGGAGTTCCGTCTCAAACAACTTCGTGACGCTGTTACAGCGAATGCAGCCGGAAGAGTGGCAGAAGTACAGTACTATCTGGATGAAATAGAAAAACGTGCAGACGAAATGTGTAAAGCGGAACGACTGTATCGGGAAGGGAAACTCCCCAAACGAGTCTGCCATTGCGATACGAAAGTTAATAATATGATGTTCGACGAAGATGGCAAAGTGTTATGCGTCATTGACTTGGATACGGTAATGCCCAGCTTTATCTTCTCCGACTACGGTGATTTCCTCCGTACGGGAGCTAATACGGGTGACGAGGACGACAAGGATTTGGATCGTGTCAACTTCAATATGGAAATATTCAAGGCATTTACAAAAGGCTATCTGGAAGGCGCCAAGTCATTCCTGACTCCGATAGAGATCGAGAATCTTCCTTATGCAGCCGCACTATTCCCTTATATGCAGTGTGTACGGTTCTTGGCTGATTACATCAATGGAGATACTTACTATAAGATTAAATATCCCGAACATAACTTGGTTCGCACCAAAGCACAATTCAAGTTATTGCAAAGCGTAGAAGCTCACACACCGGAAATGGTGGAATTCATCAACGAATGCTTAAAAAGTTGAGAGTGGAGAATTGAGAGTGGAGAGTTTACCTGGTAAAAGCTCCATTCTCCCAGCGATAAACAATAGGACGGCGGAGAAACGGCTTCAATTTCTCTGCCGTTTCTTTTGACATATAATCGGGAGTGGTCAATGTAACGGTCAGCTCTGTATTCTCTTTATTAAAGTCAGCTTTCATCAGTAGCATATCTGCCGGACGGCTAGCCTCATCAAATTCATAAACAGCTGTCGGTTCCGGAGTATTCAGGAAATCGTTCAATATCGGTAAAGTGACAAACTGAGAAGCTGCAAGCGGTTGCCAGTCGGTAGTATAAAAGTGAATACGGCTGTCGCAAGCAGGAGCGCAAGCCGTAGAAATAGTACAAATAATATTCGTCGTATCGTTCAACGCTAATAATTTCATTTGCCACGTAGTCTGTGGAGACATCTGCATACGGATATAGTCTTTACTTAAATCCGTCATTTCCGATTTCTTACCGAATCGGTTCTCTACCTGTGCCCTCATCTTACTTTCCAGAAAGTCGATACAGTCTTCACGATTTACTTTGGTCAGCAGAGTACTCAAAGAATCCGGCATATTCACAAATACGGTTTTAGCTTCTTGCGCCTGAAGAGAAGTCATAGAAATGCTCCCGGCAACAGAAAAAAAGATAGCGACTGCTAATTTATTTATTTTCATATTTATCTTATTTAGTCCCCAAATATAAGAATATCATTCCGATTAACACTAGTATAAGGTCAATCGCTTTGCTTTTTAAATTCTTTTCACGGAAGAAAAGCGCACCGAAAATGAAAGAAACAATTACACTTCCCCGACGAACCATCGAAACAATGGAAATCATGGAATCATCATAACTCAATGCATAGAAATAGACAAAGTCGGCTGCAGAGAGGAAAATGGAAATCAGGATAATCGTCCAATCCCAGCGAAAAGGGGTAGTCGACTTTCTTTTCGGCCACCAAAGCAATAACAGAATGGGACACATGATAAAAACCTGATAAACATTATACCAAGACTGCACCAACATCGGGTTCAATGACTTCATCAGATACTTGTCATACAATCCGCTGATAGCTCCCGTTATCGCAGCCAGCACGATAAAGAATATCCATTTATTATGCTTGAAGTCGATTCCTTCTTTCTTTCCCGAACGGCTCAGCATGAAAAAAGAGACAACAGCCAGCAGCACACCGATCCATTGATAAAGGTTCAACCGCTCGCCAAACACGAGCATTGCCCCTACAAGCACCATCACCGGACGGGTGGCATTGATCGGTCCTACGATCGTAATAGGCAAATGTTTCATCCCGAAATAACCGAATATCCATGAAGACAGCACTATGAATGACTTGATGATAATATATTTATGCTGTTCCCAACCCGCAACAGGGACATTGAATATACTTCCTCCCAACAGATTCGGCTCATATATAGAGAACAGGATAAACGGCAGGAAGATAAGGCTGGAAAAGAAAGTGTTCAAGAACAATACAGGAAGCACCGCATTGTCTTTCAGTGATTTCTTTTTAAATACATCATAAAAGCCCAACAAAGTAGCTGATAGAAAAGCCAATAATAACCACATAGAAAATAAGTAAGAAGTAAAAATTAAAAATTAAAGGTGCGTAGGAGAAAGGAATATTGTATCAGGATATTCCACATTCACCAGAAACAAAGCCTGTCCCGGAGCGGAAGTCCCGGCTTTGCAACGGTCTTTCTGTTCTATAATTCGCCTGAAGCCCTCAATGGAAAGCTTTCCACGCCCCACTTCAATCAGTGTGCCCACTATGGCACGCACCATATTCCGCAAAAAGCGGTCGGCCCGGATGGTAAACACCCAAGTGGCGTCCTCTTCCCGTGTCCATTCCGCATGGGTAATATGGCAGATATTTGTCTTTACATCCGTATGCAATTTGCTGAAACTCGTAAAGTCAGTATATTCGAAAAGCACTTTCGCCGCCTCATTCATACGTTCATAATCCAACGGACTGTAAACCCTGCAGCGATATTGCCGGTTGAAAGGATATTTGGCAGTGGTCACATAATATTTGTAAGTCCGGGCTGTCGCATCAAAACGCGCATGAGCCTCCGGCCGGACACGGCAAACACGATAGACAGAAATATCAGGCGGTAACAAACGATTCAGTTTGTCGGCAACGGATTCCGTATCCAACGGTTCATCATAGTCAAAATGGGCAACCATCAAAGAGGCGTGCACCCCCGCATCGGTTCTCCCCGCTCCCACAACTTCTATCTCACGACGCAGAAAGGTAGACAATGCGTTCATCAAGCATTCCTGCACACTAATTCCATTCGGTTGAATCTGCCAACCGTGATAGTTGGTTCCATCATAAGCCAAATAAATAAAATACCTTTGCACGCTTATTCCTCCTTTTTTGAATTTTCGCGTGCAAAAGTAGTCATTTTATCTTATTTATCTTTGTATAGTTCGCATAAACTCGTATATTTGAAAAACAATATGGATGATTCACTAACTGTACCAAATTATGAGCAGTACTATTTTCCTCATTATCGCCCTCGTCACAACAGGCATTTTTGTGATTCAATTTATTCTATCAATCTTCTTCGGAGATATAGACGCTGAGGTTGACGTAGACACTGACATCAGCAGCGTAGTTTCTTTCAAGGGGCTCACCCATTTCGGAATCGGATTTGGCTGGTATATGTATTTGGCAGGAAATACGGAGATTCAAACCTATGCCGTTGCAATCTTTGTAGGTCTCTGTTTCGTTCTCGCCGTCTGGTTCTTGTATAAAAAAGCTTTCCAACTACAACAGGTAAACCGTTCCGAACAGACAGAACAGTTGGTCGGACGCGAATGTACGATCTACTTCAAGCAAAATGACGGCAGATACACCGTACAGACAAAACGGGATGGAGCCATGCGCGAAGTGGACGTAATCTCCGAATCGGGAAAGACGTATCAAACGGGAGACCATACGGTTATCACCCGATATCAGAATGGGACATTGTATATTCAGTAACTATTTAAAATACACAAATCTATGACACAAGAAATTCTAATCATGGTCGCTATATTAGTGGCGGTCATCTTACTCACTTTTATCGGTATCTTGTCTCGTTATCGCAAATGTAAGAGTGACGAAGTCCTCGTTGTATACGGTAAGACAGGAAGAGAGAAAAAATCCGCAAAGCTATATCACGGAGGAGCAGCCTTTGTATGGCCGATTATCCAAGGGTATGAGTTCTTGTCAATGAAGCCGATGCAGATCGACTGCAAACTGACGGGGGCTCTTTCCGCACAGAATATACGTGTCGATGTACCGACTACTATCACTGTAGCCATCAGTACCGACCCGGAAGTGATGCAAAATGCCGCCGAACGTATGTTAGGGCTGACAATGGACGACAAACAGAATCTGATTACAGATGTAGTCTATGGGCAGATGCGTTTGGTTATCGCCGACATGACGATTGAAGAACTGAACTCCGACCGCGACAAGTTCCTTTCTAAAGTAAAAGACAATATCGATACGGAACTTCGCAAATTCGGTCTGTACCTCATGAATATCAATATCAGTGATATCCGTGACGCTGCCAACTATATCGTAAACTTAGGTAAGGAAGCCGAAAGTAAGGCACAGAATGAGGCGCAAGCGAACATCGAGGAACAGGAAAAATTAGGTGCCATTAAGATTGCCAATCAAATAAAAGAACGGGAAACAAAGGTTGCCGAGACGCGTAAAGACCAGGATATCGCCATTGCGGAAACAAAGAAATTGCAGGAAATTTCCGTTGCCAATGCAGATAAGGACAGAATCTCCCAAGTAGCCATCGCAAATGCGGAAAAAGAATCTCAAGTAGCCAAAGCGGAAGCTGAAAAGAACATCCGTATCGAACAGGCAAATACCGAAAAAGAAAGTCGTATTGCCGAACTGAACTCCGACATGGAAATCAAACAGGCGGAAGCTGCGAAGAAAGCCGCTATCGGGCGAAATGACGCACAAAAAGAGGTTGCTTTATCAAATGCGGATTTGGCTGTAACACAAGCTAACGCTGATAAGCAAGCCGGTGAAGCCGCTGCAAGATCGGAAGCAGCTGTACAAACAGCCCGTGAAATCGCTCAAAAAGAAGTAGAAGAAGCAAAAGCCCGGAAAGTGGAATCTTCATTAAAGGCGGAAAAGATTGTCCCTGCCGAAATCTCCAGGCAGGAAGCTATTCTTCAAGCAAACGCTATTGCGGAAAAGATAACCCGTGAAGCGGAAGCCCGTGCAAAAGCCACTTTGGCACAAGCGGAAGCAGAAGCAAAAGCTATCCAACTGAAACTGGAAGCGGAAGCAGAAGGTAAAAAGCGTTCATTACTTGCCGAAGCGGAAGGTTTCGAAGCAATGGTAAGAGCTGCCGAATCCAATCCGGCTATCGCCATCCAATACAAGATGGTAGACCAATGGAAAGAAATTGCCGGTGAACAGGTGAAAGCATTCGAACATATAAACTTAGGAAATATCACCGTATTTGACGGCGGAAACGGAGGAACAAGCAATTTCTTGAATACATTAGTAAAAACGGTTGCACCAAGTCTCGGTGTATTGGACAAGTTGCCTATCGGTGAAACAGTGAAAGGTATCATTAATCCGGAAAATAAAACGGAAGAAAAGCCCGCAACGAAAGCTGAAGAAAAAAAGAAATAATCCGAATTTATTAGTTTAGTAAAGTGCGCTGATGAGAAAAAGAAAAGTCTTATTCTCATCAGCGCATTTTATCATATATACGAATCAGTATAAAAACGGTGCGGAAAGGAGCCAAATACTATTTTTATTTCTTTTTCTGCCTAATCAGATTAGCCGCGTTACTTATTCTTTTTGCGTTTGACTATAGTATTCCGCAAGAGTAACTATAGTCTTCCTTACGTATAACTATAGTCATACGCAAAGTACACTATAGTTATACGAAGTAAAAGTAACGAATGAAATGAGTCTAAATAGTGAATCGATTATAAAAGAATGCCTATAGAAATCAATAAGAATAAGAAGGCTATCATTGTTTAATTCAAAACCTAGTACGTTATGAATATGCAGCGGAAATAATGCAAAGCATAGAACGTATGGAAAAATAGCGTATATTTGCGGGCAAAAAGACAAAATGACTATTTACAAGCTTCGCATACTACCACTATTTTTACTAGTTATTAGCTTCACGACATTCACTTCAGGGTGCAAAAAGAAAGATATGTCACTGAAACTGAATGAGCCCCGCAACATTCGTGGCGTTGTCAGTTACAAACGCTCTTTCCCTGATTTGAACGATGCCCATCTCAAAGTCGCTAAAAAGATAGGTATCAGCCCGTTGGCAGACCGAGAGGAAGCGGAAGCTATGAAAGAAAAGCTGACTCATATCACTGATAATGATTTCTATACAGTAGATTCATTAACGCACTCCATCCCCTACCTCGTTCCACGTGCCAGCGCATTGCTCGATACAATCGGCTCCAACTTTCTCGATTCACTGGCTGCCAAAGGGTTGAACCCGAATCAAGTGATTGTCACATCCGTGCTGCGTACACAAAACGATGTGAAGCGTCTCCGCCGCCGCAACGGAAATGCTTCCGTCAATTCGGCACATTGTTTCGGGGCTACTTTCGATGTAAGTTGGAAACGCTTCAAGAAAGTAGAAGATGAAGACGGACGTCCCTTACAGGATGTCAGCGCAGACACCCTTAAACTCGTCCTGTCAGAGGTATTGAGAGACTTGCGGAAAGCTGAAAAATGCTATATTAAATATGAGCTGAAGCAAGGTTGTTTCCATATTACGGCCAGGTGACGTAAGAAATGAATGTAAATTGCAATAAAATTCGCCCCTAAACAATCAGAGAATCCAAAACGTTTCATTAAATTTGCAGAAATTTTTCTTTAATACAATTGAATGATAGAGAAACTGATTGTTCTTGAGGACATTGATCCGGTTATTTTTTACGGTGTAAACAACGCCAACATACAGTTAATTAAAGCTTTATATCCGAAGCTACGCATAGTTGCCCGAGGTAATGTCATCAAAGTGCTGGGCGATGAGGAAGAAATGTGTGCTTTCGAAGAAAATATCACCAAACTTGAGAAATACTGTGCCGAATATAACTCTCTGAAAGAAGAGGTTATCATTGACATTATAAAAGGAAATGCCCCGCAAGCAGAGCAAACCGGGAACGTGATTGTATTCAGCGTCACAGGAAAACCCATCATCCCCCGAAGTGAAAACCAACTGAAACTGGTAGAAGGATTTGCCAAGAATGATATGGTATTCGCCATCGGTCCGGCGGGTTCGGGAAAGACATATACCGCTATCGCCCTTGCCGTACGCGCACTGAAGAATAAAGAAATCAAGAAAATCATCCTTAGCCGCCCCGCCGTAGAAGCCGGAGAAAAGCTCGGTTTCCTGCCCGGCGACATGAAAGATAAGATCGACCCATACTTGCAACCTTTATATGATGCCTTGCAAGACATGATACCTGCCGCCAAGTTAAAGGAATACATGGAACTGAACGTTATCCAGATTGCTCCGTTAGCCTTTATGCGCGGACGCACACTGAATGACGCAGTCGTAATCTTGGATGAAGCCCAAAACACCACTACGCAACAAATCAAAATGTTCCTTACCCGTATGGGTATGAACACCAAAATGATTGTGACGGGAGACATGACACAGATCGACCTCCCCGCTTCACAAACATCGGGACTGGTGCAAGCCCTCCGTATCTTGAAAGGAGTGAAAGGTATCAGTTTTGTTGAACTGAGTAAAAAGGATATCGTACGCCATAAACTGGTGGAACGTATCGTGGATGC
>UMEO01010180.1_pt1 | contig 12711 bp, 8 predicted proteins | sample 1964781 | NCBI WGS metagenome assembly UMEO01 (sample SAMEA4836023, study PRJEB28245) | human gut metagenome | biome: gut microbiome; material: fecal sample | place: Denmark | collected 2008 | reverse complement strand
CCTCCATCACGCTGCCGCTCTTGAATGCGCTGTCGGACAACAACGTGGCAGTTATCCTGTGCGGAGAGAACCGAATGCCGAACGCCTTGTTGATGAATTTGGATTCAAACAGAACGCAAGGTGAACATTATCGGATGCAGATCGCTGCATCCGAACCGCTGAAGAAGGGCCTTTGGAAACAGATCGTCGAGACCAAAATCCGCAACCAGGCTGCCTTGCTGCGGAAGCTGGGATATGACGGAGACAAACTGAAACCCTGCTACATGAATGTCAAGAGCGCCGACGCCGACAACCGGGAGGGCATAGCAGCGAGAATCTACTGGTCAGAACTGTTCGGTGCCGAATTTTACCGTTCCCGCGAAGGTTCGCCGCCCAACAACCTGCTCAATTACGGCTATACGATCCTGCGAGCCGCCGTGGCCCGTGCGATCATGGGCTCCGGACTGTTCCCAGCATTCGGGATCTTCCATCGGAATCGTTACAACTCCTTTCCGCTGGCCGATGACGTAATGGAACCCTATCGACCGTATGCCGACGAATTGGTCTACCAACTTTACAGGAACGGGAATACACAACTGACCAAAAAGGTGAAAGGCGAACTGTTGCGGCTCCTGTTTGTCGATACTCGTTTCGACAAGGTTGTGCGACCTCTCGAAGTAGGACTTATGTTTTCAGCCTCTTCCCTGGCTAAATGCTTTGCTGGAACCCAAAAAAAGATTGCATATCCTTTATTGGAGTAGTCGAATGTCAGAAGTACGCTTGAATGCTTATCGAATCATGTGGTTGTTTGTCTTTTTTGATTTGCCAACCAATACAAAAACGGAACGACGTCATGCGGTGCAATTTCGCAAGGCGTTGGAAAAAGATGGTTTCACAATGATGCAGTATTCAGTCTATGTGCGCCATTGTGCATCGAAGGAGAATATGCAGGTTCACATTAAGCGGGTTCGACGATCGATGCCTCCGACAGGATTTACAAGTATTCTTGCTGTAACGGACAAACAGTATGGAGACATATTAAATTTTTGGGGTAAAAGCGAACGAGCAAAACCGGAAATTCCGCAACAATTGGAATTTTTCTGATAAATCGTTATTTTCGTTCTTTGAAATACGGAAAATGCATCAAACTGGCTTCGTCGGAACACCCGATCGTATTTTTATAGTGGCAGACAGCCCGTAAGTAACACTTTATCAATCAATATGAGGCCCGACGTTGTGGTTTGATGTAGAATTTCAATAAGATACAACCTTATGCTCGCTATTATCATCTACCTATATGTTGTGGTTTGATGTAGAATTTCAATAAGATACAACCAAAACCAAATAATAATGACAGCAACTAATGTTGTGGTTTGATGTAGAATTTCAATAAGATACAACGCTTTCTCTTCCACATTAAGCCATCACCAGTTGTGGTTTGATGTAGAATTTCAATAAGATACAACACAAGACTGCAAACAATGAACGATTTTCAGTTGTGGTTTGATGTAGAATTTCAATAAGATACAACGAGGATGTATTTGATGTCGAGCAGCTTGATGTTGTGGTTTGATGTAGAATTTCAATAAGATACAACTACTCCCTCCTGCTACCCACACTCACACATGTTGTGGTTTGATGTAGAATTTCAATAAGATACAACAACGCTCTACATCAACTTTACACTCGAAGGTTGTGGTTTGATGTAGAATTTCAATAAGATACAACAATAACAAGTCAATAACTCCTGAGCCTACAGTTGTGGTTTGATGTAGAATTTCAATAAGATACAACTCGCTACTCAACACACTTCACTCGATGTCGTTGTGGTTTGATGTAGAATTTCAATAAGATACAACACATTAGCAAACTTATTATTTCAACATCTTGTTGTGGTTTGATGTAGAATTTCAATAAGATACAACATTAATATACGATTTGATTTATCGCAGATTGTTGTGGTTTGATGTAGAATTTCAATAAGATACAACTATACAGCCTAACATATATACCGCCTGCTGTTGTGGTTTGATGTAGAATTTCAATAAGATACAACACGCAGGTGGAAAATATTTATTAAACAAAGTTGTGGTTTGATGTAGAATTTCAATAAGATACAACGATTTCTGCGGCACTCTTTGTTGTCCACAGGTTGTGGTTTGATGTAGAATTTCAATAAGATACAACGCAGAAGAGAAAAAACCGATCGAAGCTATGTTGTGGTTTGATGTAGAATTTCAATAAGATACAACACTACTTCGTCGAAGACTATCTCCGATGAGTTGTGGTTTGATGTAGAATTTCAATAAGATACAACTCGGTGCCGATCGTCATCATCTCGGTTCTAGTTGTGGTTTGATGTAGAATTTCAATAAGATACAACACAACAAAAATCCGAACACTGCCGACGAAGTTGTGGTTTGATGTAGAATTTCAATAAGATACAACCATATGTTGGGACGAGGGAGATGCCTTTTTGTTGTGGTTTGATGTAGAATTTCAATAAGATACAACTTTCTTCCCAAACATGCTGCGGCGGGTGTAGTTGTGGTTTGATGTAGAATTTCAATAAGATACAACCAGGACGTGAAGAAGCTATCTCCAGCTCCGTTGTGGTTTGATGTAGAATTTCAATAAGATACAACAGAACCCCGCACGTTCGAACAGCGTACGCGTTGTGGTTTGATGTAGAATTTCAATAAGATACAACCTCCAGCCAATCACTATAACGGCTACCTCCGTTGTGGTTTGATGTAGAATTTCAATAAGATACAACTTAGCTGCATTTACAAGACGCGCTTCGTCGTTGTGGTTTGATGTAGAATTTCAATAAGATACAACGCAATAGCAGTAGAATCGCCGGGAGCGAAGTTGTGGTTTGATGTAGAATTTCAATAAGATACAACAAATATAGGCAATTTCACGTTCGACATTTTGTTGTGGTTTGATGTAGAATTTCAATAAGATACAACAAATATAGGCAATTTCACGTTCGACATTTTGTTGTGGTTTGATGTAGAATTTCAATAAGATACAACAAATATAGGCAATTTCACGTTCGACATTTTGTTGTGGTTTGATGTAGAATTTCAATAAGATACAACAGCCTTGCGACCAACATAGGCAGCGCCAGCGTTGTGGTTTGATGTAGAATTTCAATAAGATACAACAACGCATCAAACGGTAATTGTCCGCCATAGTTGTGGTTTGATGTAGAATTTCAATAAGATACAACTTATAGACGAAACGAGCGTCCAAAATGCTTGTTGTGGTTTGATGTAGAATTTCAATAAGATACAACGTCGTGTTTTCGTTCCAATCAATGTGGTCGTTGTGGTTTGATGTAGAATTTCAATAAGATACAACTCTGCGGCCGGATGAATAGCCACAGACCCTGTTGTGGTTTGATGTAGAATTTCAATAAGATACAACTTTAGCAGATTTTGCAGTGCATTCGATTTTGTTGTGGTTTGATGTAGAATTTCAATAAGATACAACTGTCAGTATTGGAATGCTGCATAATTGCAGCTGTTGTTTACATTACCCTTTTGACTCAAGAAGATTTCAAACTCCCTTAAACACGTCAAATCCAATTCATCAAAACGCATATTGACCGAGCGGAATTGCGACATAAGGGCAAGTGTTACCTTGTGTTTGCTGGCGGAACCATACTTTTCGACCTTTTCCAATCTGTCGATTATCTGTCTGAAATAATAGCCTACCGTACAATCCATACGCTTACCAATGGTCTCAAACAGCGCTTCAAAGGTTACAGGGATTTCGAGGGCTTCCAGTTTCTTAATCTTCTTCTCGTACTCTTTGATTTTGGCTGTTATCTGAAACTGAATATCGTCCCTGTCAGGGCAGTCGTCCGTTACCTTTTGTGCTTGTGCATCCCAGCAGGAACGGACTACGGAAACACCCAAACCAACCGATTTCTTGCGGTTATCATGGAAGAAAAGCAGGCATAAAGGGCTGGTGTTGTTCTTGTAGATTACGTCCTTGCGGAGTATTACTCTGAAAGTCATTGTTTTGCATCATTAGATACAGGAGAAAAAACACATTTCCAATGGAGAGTTTAATGGAGAGGCAAGGCCGTGAAAAGGCTGTTTCAGCCCTCTTTTTCTACCCTATGTAAACAAAAAATCAGCAACCTCATTTCTGTAAGTTGCTGATTTTTTGAGCGGAAAACGGGACTCGGACCCGCGACCTCAACCTTGGCAAGGTTGCGCTCTACCAACTGAGCTATTTCCGCAATCCGCAAATAATCAGCAGCTTACGAACGTTTAGATAGCTGTTTTATACCTTAAAAATCGGTCTGTAACACACTCTGTATCACATTTTCTTGCTTGTAAATTGTTTGTAATTTGCAGATTCTTAATTTGTTAGATAAAAATTCATTCCTTGTGCTACATAAAGCATTTAACTCGTGTCAATCATAAGCAATTATATTATTAGTTGATAGAGAATTAAGCGTATTCATTTATTGGATTTCTCTGCAACCGACCCCAACCTCGGTTCAGAAAAAAAGAGGAAATTTCTTTCCTCTCCCCTGCTCTCTCCTTTTAAGAATGTTGTGTTGCTTTTGTATCTGTAAAGGAAATATTGTAATTTTGAGAAACTCTTAACTCAAACATTATGAACGATATTATTCCGATAGATTCCGAAGTCACGACTTTTTCTGAATATCTTAATAATAATTGTCGAGGTATTCTGTCTGCACGATTTGGGGACGGAAAGAGTTTCTTTCTGAATGAAGTTAAGAAACAATTATCCAATAAGTATTTATTCTTAACAATATATCCTGTCAATTATCAGGTTGCTGAAAACAAAGATATTTTTGAGTATATCAAGCGAGACATATTGTTGCAAATCTTGATGACATCAGAGATTGATTTCTCGGATGAAAAATACGGCTTTTCATTGAGATTATGGGGATTTCTTAATCAAAATGGAAAAGACCTTGTATCGGATATTGTTTCTTTAATTGCATCCTCTTTGGCAAATATCCCCCAAGATGCTATAAAAGTGTTTCGCAACAATATTGCAAAATTCAAAGACTTTTCAGAGAGAGCCAATCATTCCCAGTCCGATAGTATTGAATCATATTTGGATGAATTTGCAAGCCAAAAAGGAGGGATATATGAATTTGACCCTATATCACGGATTATTTATCAACTAATAACAGATATTAAAGAAAATAGTGGCAGGCAAGTTATCCTTGTTATTGAAGATATGGATAGAATTGATCCTGCCCATATATTCCGCATCCTCAATGTATTTTCTGCACATTGGGATATGCAAGATTATTCAGAACAAAAACTTGCTCATGGCAACCCTTTGAATAAATACAATTTCGATAAAATATTGTTGGTTTGTCATTTTCAAAACATCAAGAATATCTTTCATCATTTTTATGGAGAGAGAACAGATTTTACGGGTTATATCCATAAATTCTCGTCTTCCACGCCCTATGAATATTCATTGAATGATGTAATTGAAGAATGGATTTTACAGAAAATACCTTTTAGTAAAGATACTTTTCCTGCTATTTGCAAGCGGTTGGCAGACCTTATTATGCAGAAATATAAGAATTGTGAAAATATAATTACCAACATTCGACACATTACCCATTTCTTAACCCAATCCGATTACAATATCAGAAAAGAGGATATTCCACCGTATAGCTGGCCAAATGAATACAATGGCCATAATTATTATATCTCCACCTACAATCAGGTTACCCACTTATTATGTATATTAGAAAACTTTGGAATATCCATTGACGAGTTTTTAGATTCCTATGTAGATCAATTTTATGGTCAATTATGTCAATTTATTGGTCAATGTTGGTTGATTTACCCACAGTTAAATATAGATTCTAATTCTTCAAAATGCAGGTTTAGATTCTCTAATTGCATAAATAATGCAATATCGTGTGAATGGGATGGTTATCACACATCTTTGCCATGTAATGCCGTGAAAGTCGATACGCATCCCATGATCCAGAGGTTTGAAATAAAATGGATGCAAATGGATAGTCTTTCGTGCTCATCTCGCCTTAAAGAGTTATTTCCAAAGCAGAGTTTTGAAACTATATTATTGTTTTTTAAGGATTACATTTATTGATTTATATGAACTGCTCTAAATATTTCTCGTTAAAACCCGTGAGTGGAAATTTGAAAACGTTCTGTTTGCCCTCTTTTGTCGTATAGTCGAATATGACCGTATCACTCTTTATATGGGCTTCAAAGAGATTGAGCATACAGTTGGACTTGGGAATATCTACCATGTTGGGCAATACAATGGCGAGATAACCCTCCTCTACGGCTTTTGGATTTAGCAGATAGGAGAATCCTGCCATATAACGACCCCGTTTCTGAAAACAGATGGTCATATCTTTTGCAGGGTCGATGTCGAGTTCAAAGATATAGTGAAATTCTCGTGGTGTAGGATCATCAGTTCTACGTCCTACGAACAGACAGACGCCGTGGTCATTATCATAAGATACCCCTTTGGAGATATACGATATTTGAATATCGTCGATAGTCTCTGTGCCCGTTTTTCAATCAATACTTGGTGTTTTTCTTTTCATTTTAGCTAAAATTTATATTGTTATTAAATCTTTGATTATGATGTAAATATACGAAAAATTTGTGAAATATGCAAGTAATATAAAAAGGACAAACTTGGGCAGAACGGTTAATTATAGACCGTCTTTCCAAGTCTGTCCTATAAAATCAAATATTATTTCTCCAACTCAATAATATTCGAAAACTTATTCCATCCAAATTCTTCCTTATATGCGTCTACACACCCAGTTGGAACTTGGAGTATCGCATTGGGAGATATTCCATAAAATGCATATGTTGTTGTACTTGCAAAACCATAATGTGGTGGAACTTTTGTACCAATTCTAACATCTGTCAAATTAGAATCTCCCCAAAATGCGCTGTCTTTAATATCTTCTATTTGTGTGCAAGCAGAAGCATCGAATGTGGTTAATGCTTTGAGATTTGAGAAAGCTCCAAAATATTCGTTATTGGGTGAATTGTTACCTCCCTCGATTATTTTGAGTTGTGAACCTGTTTCAAAAGTAACTTTATGTAAAGTTGAACATCCTGTAAAGGCAGTCGCCTCAATGGTTTCTACATTTGCTGGGATTTTTATAGTATTTAATGACGTACAACCACAAAATGCTCCTTTGCGAATCCATCCACCGCTTGAATAATAATAACCACCTCCAATTAATTTGAGCATGGAATTTTCTTCAAATGAGATAGCTGTTAGTTGTGTGCAATTCCGAAAAGCGCAAGCCTCTATTGATTCTACACTTGCAGGAATCTCAATGCTTGTAAGGGCAGTTCCAGAAAAAGTACCACCTGTTTTAGAATTATTACCTGAACTACCTGCAATAAGTTTGAGTTTAGAACCCTTTTCAAATATTACACGTTTTAATTGAGAACATCCATTAAAGGTTGTGGTACTAATAGTTTCTACATTTACAGGAATCGTAACTCTCCAAAGATTGGAACAGCCGCTAAATGTATCATCAAGAGCTGCCAATCCAGTAAAATGTTGCAATTCATTGAATAATTGAATTTCCGTATTCCCCTTGAATGTTGCACCAAGTGTCGTAACCTTTGCAGCTTCATCATAGGACAGCTCATGGTCGCCGTCCGTGTCCCAAATAGCCACACATAGTTTCTTGACATTTTCATCTTCAAATTGAATGACATTCGGGTCTGCCGATTGTCCTGTTTTGGAAATTGTTATAACCGTTCCATCTGTCAACTCAAAATAAACATTGTTCTCGTCCTGCGTGATTTTAATGCTATCTGCATCCTTGCCGTCCTCTCCCGTAGCTTTGCCTAATTGCGTCCAATTCGTTCCGTTGTCATAGGAAATCCACCAATAGCCCTCTCGAATTTCGAGTTTCGGCGTAACACCGTCTGAACCATCCGCGCCATTATTACCGTCTGTTCCCTGTGCTTTTATCTTCTGTCCGTCTACAACGATAAACTCTCCGTCCAGCGTCCAATAATAGATGCCGTCCGTGTCTTTCTTCACACCGATAACGGGAGTGTTTCCATCTGCACCGTCTTTACCGTTGTAAATCACAATCGGGTTACTCTTGGCAAACTTAATTGTATAGCCTACCACCTTGCCGTCCTCGGTCAGCGGGTCTACACTCGTGATATAATCGTTGTTTTGGAGTGCTGTTACAATCGTCTGTAAGGCTGAAAGGTTTGTATTCGTTTCGTTGCAAAGACGCTGTAAGGCTTCAAATGCTGACCATGTGGGTAGTTTGATTTGCGTACCGTTCGATAAAGTGAAAATTACATAGTCCGTGCTGGTTTCATAATCCACGCCTGAAAACATCGAATCACCACCTACACCATCTTGTCCATCCTTGCCATCTTCCCCTGTGGCTTTGCCCAACTGTGTCCAAGTATCGCCGTCGTCGTAGGAGATAAACCAATAATCATTTTCGATCTTGAATTGCGGGGTCGTGCCGTTGGTTCCGTTTGTGCCGTCTTTGCCCTCGGCTTTAATTTTCCCACCATCAACCACAATAAATTCACCGTTCAACGTCCAATAATAGACACCATCAGTATCTTTTTTTACGCCGATGGTGGGTGTTGTCCCGTCTTCACCGTCTTGTCCGTCTTGTCCGTCCTTGCCGTGATAAATGGTAATAGGATTACCTTTGCTGAAAGTAATTGTATAACCGATTTCTTTACCGTCTTGCATAAAAGGTGTAGTCCCCGTAACATAGACGTTGTTCTGTAATGCTGTTACGATGGTCTGCAACGATGCAATATTGGTGTTCATCTGTTTGCAGAGTTCCTCTAATTTTGCGACACGGTTTTCCAATCCGTGAACGCTGTTCCAAAGGTCATCATCATCGTATTTACACGATGTGAGCGCAACCACCGCAAATAATGCGGCAAAGGCCAATAGTTTTTTCATAATGAGATTATTTAAGTAAAACAAGTGACGCACGTTTTACCGTACAACTCCTATGCGGTGGATTAATACAAAAAAGAAAGTGTGGAGTTGTTCGTTTATCTACCGAGAGGCATTTGGCGTAGCCCGTAAGCAAATAAACAATACCCCACACCGAATAGTATATATCGAGAATGATATATGCCTATATACGGTGATGAGTGTTTGTATTGCCTATCCTTGCTTACTTAAAAATCGCCAAATTTTCTCGGTAAGGATTAGCGAAACACTTTCACTAAACTAATATGTTACCGCCCATTAGGACGATGCCACAAAGTTAAAAAATGTTTCTCAATACGCAACACTCGTGGGGTATTGTAGTTACAAAGAACGCGCTAAACTTTCAGAAAATCAAGATTGATATTCTAAAAAGTTCTTCATTGGTTGGGATATTCCGTTATAAAGAATAAGCCGACATATTCCCTCAAATCGGGAGTTGCAAAACATTCCAACCCTCAATTATTGGGAATATGCCGACTTAAAATCAGTTTTGACGGTTTGGTAATAGCCGTAAGGATTACAAGTAGCCGATAATCAGCCAACCGACCGACAGCGTATATAGAGTGTTCCGCACGTTATCCTGCGGCTATCTCTTGTATAACACTGTCCATATAGATAGCCTGTCCGCTCGCTAACCTGCCCCACCAACAGCAACCGTATTCCTCAATGATAACCTCTCCCTCTCGCTTCAGACGTTCTGCCAGCCAGCTGTCAACCAACCACCATTCCATCACATCACCCACAAAGGGATAGATATATTCTTCTGGTAGCAGGTGCTTGTTCAGCATTTCATCCACAACTGCGGTTTGATTCGTCAGTACGCAGTTCTCCACTAATCGCCGTGCTGTCATAAGAGGTGCTGTTGTGTGGCTATGTTGCGTAACCATTGATTAGCGAACGTCGTGTGGTCTGCCTGTAAACGACGGTTCAGCAAAATGCCCTCGTCCGTCCATCTAACGCTGTACTGCTCTATACCCATATAATCGTTACGGTAATAGTAGGGAACGAATTGCTGGCTTTCTTTGTGCAGGGCGATAATCATTTCGGGATCGCGCATGGCATCTCCGTTCTGTTGCCCATAATGAGCCAGCGAAATGTGGTTGTACTTGTCTGTCTTCTCGATAATCTCGATATGGATAGGCATATATGTACCATCCGAGTTGTCGATTTTCGATTTTTGCAGAGCCAGTAATCCACGCAGGATTTCTGACGCCTTTCTGTCCAATGTTTTCATGGTTTTGATTTAATTTTCACATTCAATAAGGGGGAGGGGCTTTGATCTGTTACTCTGTTCGTGGGCAGTATATATGCAATTTTTATAATCTTGGGCTTATTGAGTGAGTGCCTCACGGCACGCCATATAAAGATGAATAACACAATTAAAAGGTCTATATAAATCGAATATCCGCAAAATATGTCATTCTCTTATTAAATGGGGAAAGCCCTGCATGCGTTAGCATGAGGGCTGTATATGAATGATTTATTTGCTGACTATCTAAAACTCAAAACCATTAAAATCTTCCTTATCGAGTTTGTTTTGCTCTACCTGTTCTATAACTGCCTTATATTGTTCCTGCATATCGAGAACCTTTATAAAGTAGGGCAACGATACCTTTTCGGGTAGGTTCTTGCATCGTTTATCGAGTTGGTAGGCTATGCTTATTGGCTCTATATTCGATAAGCCTATTGCATTATACTTGGTAAGCAGTACGGACATCGCCCGTTTATCCCACTTGGGAACGGCAACACCTTTCACCTTGCAGAAATCGCATATCTCCTTATAAATCCCTGCATTGGTCTTTTTAACAGAGGAATTGATAAAACAGCCTGCCGTCAGTTCGTAGCCGTTAGAAATAGGCTTTATAAGCCTTAATTGCAGGCATTCATTTAATAATGCAGTGGTCGTATTTCTCGATAATCCGATACCCTTTGCAATTTGGGATATACTTCATTGAATGGTATCCGTATTATTAAGGCATATTGCCTTTAATAAGAGCAGAAAGCCTGCAATCTTGGCGGGATAGTTCCTCTTAAAGTAACTGTTATCGAGGAAGAAATAGTTGCTCTTTTCTGGCTTTATATAATAGGTATTTCGCTTTATAAAACCTCTGTCTGCATCTTCTTTAACGGTAGTCTGCACGGTCAGATAACCTGCGTCTTTTAAGCGTTTAATACTCCGTCGTATGGTTCGTTCATCCAATCCCGTCAGTAAGGATAGTTTTTCCTCTGTTATATGGGATATGTTCGTCTTGTGATTGGAGCAATATTTAATGGTCGCTCACACGTAAATATCAATAGGCTTACTGTTGCCCGTCTGAAAGTTTACGATTGATTTGGGGATTACTGTATAATTCATCGTTAGCAATGGAATTTGGATTGTTCGTAAATATAATCTCTTTTAAGTATAGCAATTTGCGAAAGCAGGCAACGCCGTAATGGTCTTTGGCTTGTTTGCGGTTATCGAATCACTTGCGGTCTTTGATGTGGTAGTACATGGTCGGTACGACTTTAATAGGTAGTGTATAAGTAGGTAATGTATATATAGGACACTTTTGAGCAGTTTGCATAGGACAGATTTGAGCAACTCTCTATTCCGTCATTCAAAAACCTACTATCTCTTTAATTGGAATCTTCCACATTTTCTGATTCTGAATAGATACTTATATAGGAAATATCAATTTCGTACTCAAAAAATGTGGTAACCGATAAATGAAGAACAGTTTTAATCACGAAAAATAGATTCATCAACCAAGTAAGATGAATACTTTTTTTAGCGATATTTTTTTACACGCAAAAATGCGTGAATAAAAAAACAGGCAAAAAAAGTTTTTCATCACATGAGTTGTGAGAAAAAAATTATCGTAAAAAATCGTGCATCGTTTTTTCGATGAAAAGTTTTTCAGCACAAATAAATTGTTCTCACTATTACATGATGTGTCATTAAAAGTGGCTGTTTTTAGTGAATGCACTTTTTAATGATTCCACATTTTTTGATTCTGAAACTATCTTATTAAAGGGAATGTTCATTTCGCACTCAAAAAATGTGGTAACACAGCGCAAAGAAAAGGCAGACGAATCTGCCCTTATAGGAACTGCTCAATTTGTAGTGTGGATGTCTTTACTGAATTGCCCTGCAAAGATATAAAATATTTAACCAAAAGTCAAGTAATTTGATAAATATTTTTACTATATAATCTGAACAAGCCTGTGCATCGTCGATAACTCGCTATTTAAGAGGATATAACGATTTCATTTTATTCAGACCTTTGTCCTGCCGTAAGGGTGTTCTTTGCGGTCTGCAATCTTTGGGCGGGGATTGCAGTCATTATCAGCCCCTCTGCGTAAAGGACAGAGTATGTAAAAGCCATGAAAAAGATGGTTATTTCAATGGATGACGCACAGCGTCAGTTTGCATTTGTCAAAGGCAATCGGCCTGTAAACGTCAGAACCGTGAAACAGAAAGAGAAATCCATGAAAGCCTATGGACAGCTAACCCCTATCACGGTAACCGATGGAGAAAAGGTGATTCAGATGGGCGGTCGTCTGATGGATTTGAAAGGGAGAGAAATCCCCAATGAGGATGCAGAAAAGTATTACGCCGTATTGGACGGCCAGCACCGATTGGTGGCTTATCAGAATTTGCAGTTGGATTTGAATGACCTTGTAATTTGCGAACCCCTCAATGCTGAATTATCCATTACAGAGGTCATAGCACAAATGAAC
>UMEO01009611.1_pt1 | contig 12823 bp, 9 predicted proteins | sample 1964781 | NCBI WGS metagenome assembly UMEO01 (sample SAMEA4836023, study PRJEB28245) | human gut metagenome | biome: gut microbiome; material: fecal sample | place: Denmark | collected 2008 | reverse complement strand
ACTTTGTACTGTTTACCACCTGTTGCAATAATTGCGTACATCTGTGGCACCTCCTATAATCTTTACTCGCCAGATATGGTGACCTTTCGGTGCTTGTACCTCTCTGTGCGGCATCTCATTTATAATAGCGGACAAAATTCGATTTGTCAATAAGTTTTTTTCAATTTCTTTGAATTTTTTTCTTTTATTTTACAGGTACAATTTCAATCCGGTATCCGTCAGGATCTGTGATAAAATACAAACTGCAGAGCAGTTATTCAGTTACGGAAAAATATCGATGAGAATTGCAGATGCTTGTTTGGTTTACATAATTATTTTATGGCAAACTATAATTCTCTGATTTCCTCAATCACAGGTTTTCGCACTTTCTTTCTGGTAAGTTCCAGGATGTGCAGTGGAGTGATGTCCACTGCTTTTGCCTTTACCGGATCTTTGCGCAGATATTTCTGCAGGACATGGAACAGTTCATCCTGATGATCCTGATTTTCCATATTAATAAAATCAATCAGAATAATTCCGGACAGGTTTCTGAGACGCAACTGTCTGGCAATTTCCTTTGCTGCCTCCAAATTGATTTTTCGGTAAGTTTCCTGCATTTTCTTTTTGCCTGTAAACTTTCCGCTGTTTACATCAATGGATACGAAGGCTTCTGTCTGCTGGATCACCAGAAATCCACCACTGTTCAGCCAGACTTTCTCATGCTGGATTTCTTCTAAGACAGTTTCCAGGCGATAAAGTTTGTAAAGAGGGAGAAGTTTATCATCATAAAACCGCAGCTTCTCTTTTTCCTCCGGGCTGTTACTGTTAAGATAGTCAGAAATCTGTCGGGATATCTCAGGGATATCTGTTATGATCTCTTCCAGGTTCCGGCTGTTGGCGTCGCGGACTGCAGAGATATAAAAAGGCTCTGTTCTATATACGCAGCTGAAACAGGTACGGGATCTTCCGTCTACAGCAGCTTTATGATACAGGCCCTTCAGGTATTCCAGTTCTTTCAGTATTTCTTCTTTTGATGCATCTGCTGCATTTGTACGAACGATGATACCAAACTCTTTATCCGGACGGTTAACTTCTGCTTCCATCCACTTACTGATACGGCTTCTGTCATCATTGGAAAGTTTGGAAGACAGACCAAATTTCTTATCGCCGGTTGTAAGAACCAGATATTTGCCTGTAAAATTCAGATTCGTGGTTACAGCCGGTAGTTTTCCCTTCATTGCTTCCCGGCTGATCTGCACAAGGATTTCATCTCCTGCCTTTAATGGGCGATCACCTTTTTTTACAGAAGCATAAATCGCATTTGGAGCATCGGAAAGCTGCAGGTAGCATTTTTCCCCGGCAGAAATCTGTACGAATGCAGCACCGATATTGGCAGCTATATTCTCTATCTGTCCAACATAAATATTTCCAAGAGAAGATTTCTCCCCAACAGGTTCGAAGCGCAGTTCCATTACTTTACCGTCTTCTTCATACGCACATACATAGCATGGAATCTGCCGGATATTCATTTGGGTAATAATCAGTTTACTCAACTTCTTCACCCAGTGCTTCCAGAGTTACAAATTTATGTTCTTCCTCTGTTCCTTTATCTGCGTATACTTCCAGACGTTTGATGGAATAAGCAAATTCCGGAAGTTCTATGCCAAGCCATGAGAAGAATGTATCTGTTACCAGTTCCGGTTTTGTGTAATTGGCACTTGCGGAAGCAAGCATCATAAAGATCTTGTCTCCCTGAAGTTCCATCTTATAGATAAACGGGCGAATATCAATTTCCTTTTCGCTTCGTTTGGTCTTTTTCATTACTGTGATCTCCGGCTGCGCCAGGAAATCACTGATTTTATCTTTCCAGGAAATTTCAGGCTCTTTTCCCGGACGAAATTCTACATAATAATCGGCTGCTGCCACCAGTGACATTGCCTTACCCGCCTTTCCGTCCTCAACCTGACGGGTACTGAGTACATGTACCCCTTCTACCATCACTGCATCCAGACGTCTTGTGATCTCTGAAGTAGGAACTGTCTCTGCCAGCTCCAGATCGAAGTACTCTCCCAGACTTTCCGTACCAACTCCTAATGGTGCGGCAAAAGACATGATCATATGCGGACTGTATCCACCGGAAAAAGCAACCGGAAGATTGGCTCTGCGGATAGCCTTCTGGAAATAACGCATGGTATCCAGATGTCCCACAAATTTCACAGGACCCTCTTTGCTGAATTTAATTCTTACCTTCATAACATACACCTCCGCCATAACGCATAGCACCACAGCCGGAACATTTCTGACGGCAGTTTGGTGTTACGGTTTCTTTCTTTGCCTGTTCCCATTCGTGGATCAGGAACTTCTTGGTCACTCCTGCATCAATGAAATCCCATGGAAGGATCTCATCTGTGGAACGTTCTCTGAGAGTATAGAAATCAATATCTGTGTTGGTTTCCGCAAAAGATTCTTTCCATATATTATAGTCAAAACTCTCTGACCATGCATCGTAGATCGCACCTTTTTCATATGCTCTGAGGATAACTTTTGAACAACGGCGGTCACCTCTTGCAAGGAAACCTTCAAGAATCGTTACATCCGGCTCATGCCAGCTGTAGCGGATACTTCTCTGGTTTAACTGTGCGCGGATCTCGCTTTTTACGACCTTTGCTTTCTCCACGAAATCTTCCTCTCTGTACATACCTGCCCACTGGAATGGGGTAAATGGTTTCGGTACAAAGAAAGAGGTACTTACATTGACCTGAACCTTGCCATTACGTTTTTCTTTCGGCACTTCTTCATAATAAGTTTCTGCAATTTTCTGAGCAAGATGAGCAATACCTTTCATATCATCTTCTGTTTCAGTTGGAAGTCCGAGCATGAAGTAAAGCTTTACCTGATTCCATCCACCTTTGAATGCTTCACCTGCACCATGAAGAATATTCTCTTCAGTCAGACCTTTGTTGATAACATTACGCAGACGCTGGGAGCCTGCTTCCGGTGCGAAAGTAAGGCTGCTCTTCTTTACATCCTGTACCTTGCTCATAACATCCAGGGCAAAAGCATCGATACGCAGGGATGGCAGAGAGATATTGACAGCATTGCCATGAAATTCTTCGATCAGGAAGTTTACCAGTTCCTTCAGCTCAGAATAATCACTGGAGCTTAGAGAACTTAAGGAAATCTCCTCATGTCCTGTATTCTGAAGCATTTCTCTGGCACTTGCCTTTAAATCCTCCACATTGCGCTCTCTGGTAGGACGGTAGATCATACCTGCCTGACAGAAACGACATCCGCGGATACAACCACGCTGGATCTCCAGAGTAACACGATCCTGAGTAGCTTTAATAAATGGAACTACAGGAGCTTTGATCGCGCGGTAGTCTTTAATGACATCGGTAATCAGCTGTTTACAGACTTTCTCAGGTACGCCCTCTTTTGCAGGTGTAAAGGAAGCAATGGTGCCGTCTTCTTTGTAGGTTACATTGTATAAAGAGGGAACATAAATTCCGGGAATCTGGGAAGCTGCAAACAGGAAGTCTGCTCTGGAGCCGCCTGCTGCCTTGTTTGCCTTATATGCATCAAACAAAGCATCATAGACAGTCTCACCCTCGCCAATATAAAACATATCAAAAAATTCTGCGATCGGTTCCGGATTATATGCACAGGCACCGCCGCCGATGACGATAGGGTCATCTTCCTTACGATCCTTTGCCAGAAGTGAAACATGGCTCAGGTCAAGTACCTGAAGCACATTTGTATAGCACATCTCATATCCAAGGGTAATACCAAGGAAATCAAACTCCTTTACAGGCTCCTGGGATTCCAGGGCAAAGAGAGGAATATGTTCCTCACGCATAATTTTATCCAGATCCATCCACGGAGAAAAGACACGCTCACACCAGACATCCTCTCGTTCATTGAACATGTTGTAGAGGATCATCATGCCCAGATTGGACATACCGATTTCATAAACATCCGGGAAGCACATGGCAAAGCGAATATCTACGTCATTCTTATCTTTCATTACAGAGTTGACTTCACCACCGATGTAACGGGCAGCCTTGTCAACTTTCATTAAAATTTCATCGCTTAAAGCTAGAGTTCTCATAGTATTCCTTTCAGAGGTTATTGTATCAACATTGTGTTAAGCAGGGAAAATCCCCCACAATATTCCTATTATATACGGAATGGTGGGGGATTTCAAGGGAGAGTCGGATAGTTTGCAGTTTTTATCTGACAGTATCAGGCTGTAAAAGCGTGAGTAATGTTTCGTATACATATGTATTTTCTCTGACAATTATAGAAAGTTCCTCTTTGGCCTGATTCAGCTGGTGAAATAAATTACGGACATCAGACCTGCCTTCTTTGAAATGTTTTGAACGCAGATATCTGTTCTGATCATAGTAATATCGTTCGTCCAATATGATAACAAGACGTTTTATGTCTCTCACGGCAGTAATCTCATATTCATAACCCTGATGTATATAATCTTCCAGTAAGGCAGCAGTCTCCTCTTCATTATTTGCATATACAACAGAAACATGCGGATAGGGTTTTGAGGTTTTTCTGTCTGTAAGGTGTATCATATTCTGGATAAATGAGGAAAGTTCCGCATTAGTACGGATGCGGTTGGTTAAGTGAAACATCTGGATTTCCGGCAGGTTTTCTATGAGTTTTAATGTATTTACCCCTAATTCTTCAGGACATATGGCATCTTCGGAATCGCTGGAAAATATTACAGGAAACTCCCCCTCCGATTGCGTTAACAGAATCTGCAGTTTTTCTGAAGAAAGCAAATGTGCTTCGTCTACCAGAACTGCACTGTAATGTTTCAGCTCTGTATTTTCGGTCAGCTGATTGTCCGAAAGAAAAGCAATACGCTGTAAACGTTTATGCAGTATTTTCCATTCTTTTCCGGCATTACCGCAGTGAATCATGCATATCTGCTGACGCCTGGACAGTTTCATGGCGATATCATAGAGAAGCAATGTTTTTCCTGTTCCTGGAAGTCCGGTAAAACAGAAATATCCGAACCGGCTGATACGGAGTTTCTTTAAAATCTGGCGCTGGATATCCCGCTGCTGGGAAGTCAGAAAGTATTCTTTTTTCAGGAAACGAGCCGGTTCTGTGATTGGGGAAATCAGATATAATTCGGCCTGAAACAGATCGTCAATATTCCCCTGATAATCACTGCTCTCCTTTTGCAGTGATCCGCACAGCTCTGTCCAGTCGGCTTCTGCAATATGATCATGGTTGGTAAGCCTGACAAGGTGATTCTGACTGCTGATATACGTATAAGACTGTATGGAGCGTCCGAGAACGGAAAGGTAATAACGGTTCTGCATAAGCTGTTTACGAATTGCCTCCTCAGATACAGCCCCGCTTTTCAGTTCAATATTTATGATCTGGTCGTCTTTGATCTGGAGAAGATCAAATTCTTTCCCGAGTTTTGGAATCTGGTAGGAATAGAAAAAGCGCAGGGAACAGACTTTAGTCATATGCGATTCTAACTGGCGTACCAGTGATTTCATACTCTGAAGTTCCCATTCCCGTATTTTGAGGAAATATTCCCGACCGGATAACTGACGTTCCAGTTTTGACAGAGAATCTGTATTCTGATTTCTCGTAAGTGCATATATGGATATTGATCTCATAACTTTTACCTTTCATTTTGCCGGAATTCTTTTATACTATTATAGCAAATATCAGTAATCGCAGGTAGCCTGAAAACAAAAAACAGCCAGGTAGATTTTTCCCTGGCTGTTTTTCCCATCTGAATCAGATTCAGAAATTGTTTTGAAATATCTATTATATTGTGGTTTGGCTGAATTACTCAGCTACAGCGATAGCTTCCACTTCGCAGAGTACGTTCTTCGGAAGCTGTTTTACAGCAACGCAGGAGCGGGCCGGTTTGCTTGTGAAGTATTTCTCATACACAGCGTTGAATGCAGCGAAATCTGCCATATCAGCAAGGAAGCATGTAGTCTTGATAACATTGTCAAATGTAAGTCCGGCTTCTTCAAGAATTGCTCCTACGTTCTTGCAGGACTGCTCTGCCTGTGTTTCGATTTTATCGCCTGCAACTTCACCTGTAGCCGGGTCTACCGGAATCTGACCGGATGCAAATAAGAAGTTTCCTGTCATTTTTGCCTGAGAATATGGTCCGATTGCTGCTGGTGCTTTTTTTGTTTCAAGTGTTTTCATGAATGAATTCCTCCCGTACGATTTAGTGTAATTGATTGTCTGCAGCTGTTTAACCAATCTTTACATTGCAAGATTCCAAACAGCTACCCTTGTTCAATAACCTGTATCCATATCTTACCACCAAAAAAATATTTAGTCAACAGCAAAAAAATTGTCATAAGGAAATTTCGTCTTTTATTACTGGAAGAAAAGATGAAAAATACTGACGATAATCTGATCAGTGGAAGCTCTTGAGCCAGTTTACCAGAGAATCATGCCAGATATTATCATATACTGTTTTCTTCATCTGGTCTGTAACAAGGCCGTTACCTGCCATTTTGGCAAGGATTGCCTGCTGTAATTCATCTACAGTCATGTCTTCCGGGGATTTATTCATATCTACAATTACTGTCTTTTCCTTTTCAGCAGTGGCTTCCGTATTTTTCGGAAAACTGTTTTCTGCTGATATGGCTGAAGTATCGGCAGTTTTTTCAGGCTGAATATCTTCTGCTTCTGCTTTTGCTGCTACGGTTTCTTCTGTTGCGGTTATTGTTTTCTGTGCAGGAGACTCAGTCTGTGTGGAAGTTGTTTCTTCTGTTTCTTCCTGTACTTTTTCAATATCTGCAGTTTCTGTTTTTACTGGTATATATTCTGGCATTTCACCCGCCGGAACCCAAATTTCACCGCTGTTTGCGGCTACTGTTACATTGATACGTCCATCCTGAACAGGTACTTTACGGCCTGTGAGGGTTCCGATATATTCTGCGCAGTTTCCTGCCGGAAGGCTCATATCTGCTGCATTATCATCGTTATTTACGGTAACGATCACACGTATTCCGTCGAGGTCACGGGCAAATGCAAACTGGCGGTTAGTAAGCTGAAGTTCAGCGTAGCTTCCGTAGCTTAATGCAGGTGTATGCTGTCGTATCTTTCCAAGAGCTGCGATCAGGGCTGTACATGGATTCTTCTGTACTGCATCTGCATAGTCTTTGATATCCAGAGCCGGTCTGAGGCTGTCATCGGAGAATTTCTCTTTCTTTCCTTCAATACCGAACTCAGAACCGTAATAGATACTTGGTACACCCGGAAGTGTATAGAGTAAGACATGAACAGGTGCAAAATGTGCTTTATTTGAAAGCTTGGTATAAATACGTTCTACATCATGGTTGTCCACAAAGTTGTAGAGATCAAGATTTCCCATATTCTGGAGATATTTTACAGTATGTGCGATCTCGAAATAGTTATGATCGTTATGTCCGCTGTAAAGTGCTTTATGCAGGGCATAGTTTGTTACACTGTGGAGCGTTTCTCCATTTACCCATCTGCTGTAATCACCATGGATCACTTCGCCCATAAGCCAGAAATCTTCCTTTACTTCTGCTGCTGTACGGCGCAGGGCACGCATGAAATCAAAATCAAGGACATCTGCCGCATCCAGACGGATTCCATCTACATCAAATTCTGATACCCAGAAACGGATCACATCACAGATGTAATTCTGTACTTCCGGGTTTCTTTGGTTTAATTTTACCAGAAGGTTGTATCCACCCCAGTTTTCGTAGGAGAAGCCGTCATTGTATTCCGTATTCCCTCCGAAGTTCACATTGCAGTACCAGTTGAGATATCTGGAATGTTCGCGGTTTTGCTGAATATCTTTAAATGCAAAGAAATCACGGCCTGTGTGATTGAATACACCATCGAAAATAACTTTGATCTCTTTTTCATGACAGGCTGCCACGAAGTTTTTAAGGTCTTCGTTGGTTCCGAGACGGGAATCCAGCTTTTTGTAATCTGTGGTTTCATAGCCATGTCCTACACTCTCGAATAAAGGTCCGATGTATAATGCTGTACATCCGATTTCTCTGATGTGGTCGATCCATGGAAGTAATGTGTTCAGACGGGAAACAGGAGCACTGTAGTCATTGTGCTTCGGCGCACCGGTTAAACCCAGTGGATAGATGTGATAGAAAATTGCCTCATTATACCAGCTCATAAATGACACCTCTGTTTTTAAATTTATAATTTCAATTTTTTTACCCTGATATCATACAGGAAAGAAAATAATTAGATAAACTGTATTATAGTTGAAATTATATTCATACGATTCTTATAATAACAGATTTTTCAGACAGAATCCAGTTTTTTTTCAATTTTGGCTTGTATATCTCAGGATTTTGGCATATTCATGCCAAAACACCTCGCAGGATAGTGATGTATGAACAGTAACTTAAAATTTACTCTACAAAAAAATCTACTTAAGGTATATAATATTGCTGTAAATAATCTGGATATGCATAGAAATAGAAAGAAACAAACATAGATAAGCAAGGAGAATATAAACTATGAGACATATAGATGAAATTCAGATTGCCGGAACTGCAATCCTGCTTTGTGGCGCAATGTTTGCAGTTTCTGCTGTGGCACCAACCGGTAATACAGTGTCAAAAGCTGTTACAAACTTTACGGAAGCTCCGGAAACTGCTGCTGAGGCTCAGGCACAGGCAGAAGCTCAGGCTGAGGAGGATGGATTTACCATTTATACTCAGGAAAGTAACTATGATTCTGATTATGACAACAGTTATAATGATACTTCTTACGATGACTCTTCTTACAATACTGATACGACGCAGGACGGTTCTCTGGATGATACAGGGCAGGAGAATGATAATACAGATACAGGAGATGGATCTTCTGATGATGGAAGCAATGATCAGACATCGTCTGACGAGACAGGGGATGATTCTTCCGATCAGATTGATTATCCCAGCGATGACAATTCCGGTGACAGCACAGATGGTTCTCTGGATAACTCTGATACATGGGAAGACAATGGAGAGGAAGTTCAGCAGATAGAGTATTAATCAATATCGAAGAATAAAATATAAGGACAGTATCGTACTCAACTGTCCTTATATATTTTACTTTACATTGTTTTGAAGGCACAGTATATTATTTCACCAAATCAGTGATTCCGTATAGATAATTTTATCCACCTGATTTTCGGGTGATTCAGGCTATGTTTTCCAGCAGCTTTTCAAAAGCGTTCTGACTCATTGGCTTGTAATAATAATAGCCCTGCAGCTCATCACACCCCTCTTCTACGAGGAAGTCTACTATTTCTTTTGTTTCCACACCTTCACACACGATAGATTTGTTTGTACGTTTCAACAGATGGAAAATCTCCTGGAGGACAATCTTTCCATTTTCGGAGAGATCATCGGAAAGGAAACGTTTATCTATTTTAACTTCATCAAACAGAATATCTTTTAATGCATTCAGAGAAGAATAACCGGAACCAAAATCGTCCATGGAAATCCGTATATTCTGTTCGTGGAAGAAACAGATCATTTCATTTACCGCTTTTATATTATGGATAAAAGTAGTTTCTGTAATCTCAAATATTACATGGTATGGATTAATTTCATATTGTTTGACCAGTGCCATTACTTTTTCTGCAAAACTGTGAATGTTTCCAAAATGAACAGGTGATACATTTAAAGAAACAGGAATGACCCTCTTTCCCTCTTTCTGACGCTGGTTCATCCATGCAAAGGTTTCTTCATATACATAATAGTCCAATGCCCGGATTTCGCCTGTCTCTTCCAGAATCGAGAGAAACATATCAGGATACCACATGGTATCATTTCCTCTTTGCCATCTTACCAATGCTTCTGCACTTGCGATTGTCTGGTCTTTGCCGCATATTTTCGGCTGGAAATAAATCTTAAATTCTTTCTGTTTTAATGCACTTTTAAATGAGTGAATGGTATCCGCACAGTGCTGTTCATTTAATGCAATATCGTTATTATATTCACATACACCGGATAATTCTGTTTTAGCTTTTTCACGAACAATGTTTGTATGTGATATGATCTGCTCTGCAGGAATGCTGGTATCTTTGAGATAATAAATTCCTGTATTCAGATGAAAATAATTAATTTGAAATGTTTTGAGGATTTCCTGTATGATCTGGCGATTATACTCTTCAATCTGCTTTTTTACATCAGATGATTTACGCCCTGTTATGTCAAGCACTGCCACAAAAACATCGGAATGATATCTGTTTACAAACAGAGAAGCCGAAAAAAGTTCCATTCTTCTGAGTACAAAATTCAGGATTTTTGTTCCTGTTTCATATCCCCAGTAATCATTGATCAGATGAAATTTGCTAATGTCTGTCATGATAAATGCATATTCTTTTTCACCGTTAGCATTTGTGAGTATGGTAAATATTTTTTCTTTCAAAGAATCTGAAGAAATGCTCTGTGCCAGACCACTCTTGGTCAGATATTGCTGTTTCTGAGCAAGCTGCTGTTTTTTATATTTTTTGTCCTGATACATCTTCTCATCTGCAATCTTAAGAAGATCCATGATCAGATAATAATGATTCTTACAGCTGATATCATATCCTACTGCGTAACTTAACGGATGATCTGCTGTCTGATTATGCTCATCAATCAGTGTCTGGAGCTGGATATTCATCTGCTCTAACTGCGACCATGTAGTATTTCTCTGAATAATCAGAAATTCGTCTCCGCCGAATCGCGCAAGGTAACTGTTTTCTGTAAGTATCCGGGTGAGAAAAGATGCAAATGTCTGGATAAATACATCTCCCTCTTCATGTCCATAGGTATCATTAATTATTTTCAAATTGTTTAAATCGAACATCATAATTCCGGTGTCCAGAGTATCGTCTTCGTCCTGAATCTGCTGTAGTTGTTTTTCTAATGCTTTTTTATTATGAACCCCTGCAACATCAAAAGCAGAACTCTGGATCATACTCTTGAGATAATCTTTGAGTGCAAGGGAAACTCCGCATCCGGCCAGTGCAGCAATAATCATAAGCGCAAAAAAAGATTTTTCAAATCCGCATCTGAAGTGGAAAATCATGGTTACAAGGATTCCGGCAAATATTATAAGCTCTATATAACAAAGACGTATTGTAATCTTGTTCTTTTCCATATTTTGATTAATAACCTGCTTTCATTTTCATTCATTATCATAAGTTTAAGCTGCATATAAGATGATTCTTTTTGCCATACTCTTTTCAATTCCAATTTTGCTTCCTTTTACCATGACAATATAATAGCCATGGATTTCTGACAGAAGTTCTATTTCACTGCCGGCAATGAATCCAAGGGATTCCAGATAATGCCGCTGTTTTTCCTGACCGCAGACTTTACTGATCTTGTATTTGATGTTAAATTGAGCTAAGTTTAATGGCATAATACATCCTTCCATTCTTTAAGGACTGCTGAAAACGCTGCTGACAGTTACCTCTTTATTTCTGCCGTTAGTTTCGACTAACACAGTATAACATGAATTCTTCCAAAAAGAAGTCGTTTTTTTACTTTTGAGAAATTTTATCTGATGATTTGTGTTGACACTATAGCAGTCCTCGTAAATAATCAATAAACCCAAAACACCTCTGGCAAAATAAATTATGTTTTTGTTTCTCAATAAATGGTATAATCAAACTGTTATTAACATTCAGGAGGCTTTTTATGAAGAAACAAAACAGATTACTATCACTAATTCTATCTCTGTTCCTTCTGCTGTTTACCTTAGTTCCGCAATCAGCACTGACGGTAAAAGCTGAAGGCAACAGTGAGATGGCAGTTCATTTTATTGACGTTGGACAGGGAAATGCCATCTTAGTACAGTCCGGAGGACAAAATCTTTTGTACGATGGCGGGGATCAGAGCCATGCTGATCTGATCATCTCCTACTTACAGGAACAGAATGTGGAAAACATTGACTATATGATCGCTTCTCACTATGATGAAGATCATATCGGCGGTCTTGTTCCATGTATAGACAATTTCTCTGTAAGTAATATATTCGGACCAGACTATGTACATACTTCAAATTTATTCAATAATTTTATGAATACTGCCACTGCAAATGCAATTATCGTACAGTATCCTTCTGTAGGTGAAACATTTGATTTTGGCACCGGAAGTTTCACTGTTCTTGCACCGAATGGTATCAGCCAGAACAGTAATGATAACTCTCTTGTAATCAAACTTGAAAATGGTTCAAATAGCTTTATTTTTACCGGAGATGCAGAGGAAACCAGTGAACAGGATATGATCAGTACGGGTATGAACCTTGACTGCGATGTTCTTTCTGTTGGTCATCATGGGTCTGCAAGTTCAACTACCTGGGATTTCCTTGAGGCAACTTCTCCATCTTACGCAGTCATAAGCTGCGGAATCAATAATCAGTATAATCATCCGTCAGCAGATACAATGGGACGTTTATCAGATATGGGAATCCCTGTATTCCGAACAGATAAACAGGGTACGATCATTGCAGTCTCCGATGGAACAAATATTTCCTGGTCACAGGAGCCATGCAATGATTATTCTTCCGGAGACTCCTCTGTAAATGCTTCTGCAGGTGGCACTGGTGGAAACTCCTGGCAAGAAGAAACTACCACTTCTGATCCGGTACCTGAACAGGAAGAATCCAACAATGCAGATGTAGGAACAATGGTATGGATCCCTGCAACCGGCGAAAAATATCACAGCATTCCCAACTGTGGAAGAATGAACCCGGATACAGCCAGACAGGTATCCAGATCAGAAGCCGAGGCTATGGGATACGGACCTTGCAGTAAATGTTACTGATAAACAAAAACAGCCGCATTTGCGGCTGG
>UMEO01002281.1_pt1 | contig 12826 bp, 10 predicted proteins | sample 1964781 | NCBI WGS metagenome assembly UMEO01 (sample SAMEA4836023, study PRJEB28245) | human gut metagenome | biome: gut microbiome; material: fecal sample | place: Denmark | collected 2008 | reverse complement strand
AAAAGATGCAGCTGTTTTTCCGCCAGATGCAGCCACAGCGTGCTGCCTGCCGTCGGGCGCTCCTGATGCGCCAGTCGCACCACCAGCTTCTGCTCGCCCCAGCGTCCGTGCGCCAGGTTATCTGCGCCGAGGATCTCCAGCGTGTCCATCACCATCGGTACGCCGCCTTCTGCCTGCGAGCTTAGCGCAATATGTTCCGGGCGAATGCCGAGAGTCATTTTACGCCCGGCATACTGACGGTAGCCACCGTTTAGCGGCAGCTCAATACCGCCGTCCAGTTCGAAATGCGTGCCTTCGTTATTCACGCGGCCTGTCAGCAGGTTCATCGCCGGACTGCCGATAAAACTCGCTACAAACAGGCTGGCGGGCTTTTCGTAGACTTCAACTGGTGTGCCAATCTGTTCGGCAACACCGCCGTTCATCACCATTACTCGCTGGGCGAGCGTCATCGCTTCAACCTGATCGTGAGTAACGTAGAGTGAAGTCGTTTTCAGGCGACGGTGCAACTGTTGCAGTTCAAGACGCATCTGCACGCGCAGCTTGGCATCGAGGTTAGAGAGCGGCTCATCAAACAGGAACACCGCCGGATCGCGCACAATCGCGCGGCCCATCGCCACACGCTGGCGCTGACCGCCGGAAAGCTCGCGTGGGCGACGTTTGAGCAGACCGTCCAGCTCCAGAATGCGCGCCGCTTCTTTAACGCGCTCGGCAATTTGCTGCTTGCCCATGCCGCGAATTTTCAGCCCCCACGCCATGTTTTCTTCGACACTCATATGCGGATAAAGCGCGTAGTTCTGGAACACCATCGCAATCCCGCGATCTTTTGGCTCCATTTCAGTCACGCGCTGGTCGTTGATCCAGATATCGCCTTCTGTCACCCGCTCCAGCCCGGCAACCATGCGCAGCAGCGTCGATTTCCCGCAGCCAGACGGCCCGACCATCACGATAAATTCGCCATCCGCCACATCAAGGGTCAGCGGTTTAATGACCTGGGTTTTACCATCCCAGCTTTTGGTTACTGCCTGTAATTTCAGTCCTGCCATCTTATTTCTCACTATCGACCAGGCCGCGCACGAAGGCACGCTGCATCACTAAAACAATCACCACCGGAGGGATAAGCGTTAACAACATCGCCGCCATCACTGAGTTCCATTCCGTGGTGCCTTCGCCTGTAGCGATCATCCCTTTGATCCCTGCCACGGTGGTGCCGAGATCCACATCGGTAATAATCAACAACGGCCACAAATACTGATTCCAGCCGTAGATAAAGGTGATCACAAACAGCGCCGCCAGATTAGTTTTGGAGAGCGGAAAAACGATGTCGCAAAAGAAGCGCATTGGCGATGCGCCGTCGATCCGCGCGGCTTCCACCAGCTCATCCGGCAGCGTCATAAAGAACTGGCGGAACAGGAAAGTAGCGGTCGCCGAGGCCATCAGCGGCAGCGTTAAACCGGCGTAGCTGTCGAGCATCTGCAGGTTGGCGATGACTTCCACCGTCGGGAAGATACGTACTTCAACCGGCAGCATCAGGGTGATAAAAATCATCCAGAAGAAGAGGTTACGTAGCGGAAAACGAAACCAGACAATGGCAAATGCCGAGAGCATCGAGACGGTAATTTTGCCGAGCGTAATGCTGAACGCCATCACAAAGCTGTTAAGCAACATCCGCCAGAACGGCGCGCTATTCGTGCCTACCCCGTTCACCCAGATGTTGTGGATGTTTTCCAGCAGATGTGTGCCGGGGATGAGCGTCATCGGCGCGGCATAGACGGCCTGTTTATCCAGCGTCGCCGCGACAAACGCCACGTACAGCGGGAAGAGGATCACCGCGATCCCGAGGATCAGCATGGTATGGCTGAATATCGTCAGCCACGGACGGTTCTCAATCATTGGTAACGCACCTTGCTTTCAACATAGCGGAACTGCACCACCGTCAGCACGATGACGAGGAACATCAACACCACCGACTGTGCGGCAGACGAAGCCAGATCCAGTCCGGTAAAACCTTCGCGGTAGATCTTATAAATCAGCGTCGTGGTGGCCTGAACCGGCCCGCCGGACGTGGCGGCGTCGATCACCGGGAAGGTGTCGAAGAAGGCATACACCAGGTTCACTACCAGCAGGAAGAAACTCACCGGGGCGATAAGCGGCAGCGCAATCTTAAAGAAGCGGCGAATCGGCCCTGCACCGTCGATGGCTGCGGCTTCGATCAACGAACGGGGAATGGATTGCAGCGCGGCATAGAAGAACAGGAAGTTGTAGCTGATTTGCTTCCATACTGAGGCAAACACCACCAGAAACATTGCCTGACCGCTGTTTTGCGCGTGGTTCCAGTCGTAGCCGAACTCCGCGAGAAAATGGGTGATCAGCCCGCGACCGGGGTTAAACAGGAAGATCCACAATACGGCGGCAACGGCGGGAGCCACGGCGTAAGGCAGCAACATTAAGGTTTGATAGAAACGGCTGCCGCGCACGATGTACTCCACCAGCGCCGCAAAGAACAGCGATACCAGCAAACCGCTGACGGTGACAAAGGTGCTGAATTTTATCGTCGTCCAGAAGGAGTCGAGATAGTAGCTGTCATGGAACAGCGTGACGAAGTTATCCAGGCCGACAAACTGGCTGGAGAAACCAAACGGATCGACGCTTTGTAGCGAGTACCACAACGCTTCGCCCGCAGGCCAGATAAAAAAGATAACGGTGATGATGAGCTGCGGCGCGACCAGCAGATAAGGCAGCCAGCGCGAGCGGAACACCGGACGGGATGATGACATTACGGTTAATTCCTGAACTGTGCCGGATGCGCTTCGCTTATCCGGCCTACACGCGATGCCAGGTCAGATAAGCGAAACGCATCCGACATTACACTGATTAAGACTTCGTCGATTTCTCAAAGCGGCGCAGCAACTGATTTCCACGCTCAACGGCGGTATCCAGTGCCTGCTGTGGTGTCTTCTTACCGGTCCACACGCTCTCCAGCTCTTCATCCACAATCACGCGGATCTGCGGCATGTTGCCCAGACGCAGCCCTTTGGTGAACGGCAACGGCGGCTTATTCAGCATCTGACGCGTCGCGGTATCCGCCCCTGGGTTTTTCTCATAAAAGCCCTGCTCACGGGTCAGGTCATACGCTGCTTTGGTGATTGGCAGATAACCGGTTTTCTGATGCCACTCGGCAGCGTTTTCTGGCTTCGCGAGGAAATCGAGGAACTTCGCCACACCGGTATACGTTTCTTTATCTTTACCCTGCATCACCCACAGGCTGGCTCCGCCGATAATGGCGTTTTGTGGCGCATCTTTCGCATCGGCGTCGTAAGGCATCATGCCTACGCCGTAGTTAAATTTGGCGTACTCGCGAATGTTGGCAAGAGAACCGGAAGAGGCGGTGGTCATCGCGCAATCACCGTTATAGAACTTCTCGGTGGATTCATCCTTACGACCGACGTAGCTGAAGTCGCCCTTCTTGTTCATCTCCTCGAGCATGGCGATGTGTTTCACCTGCTCCGGCTTGTTGAACTCCAGCACCGCGTCCGTGCCGTCAAAGCCGTTGTTTTTGCTGGCAAACGGCAGACCGTTCCAGGCGCTAAAGTTTTCCAGTTGGATCCAGCCCTGCCAGCCGCTGGCGTAGCCGCACTTCATGCCGGAGGCTTTCAGTTTCGCGGCATAGTCCGCCAGATCCTGCCAGGTTTTCGGCGGCTGTTCCGGGTCTAATCCTGCTTTCTTGAAGGCGTCTTTGTTGTAATAGAGAACGGGGGTCGAGCTGTTGAATGGCTGGGAGAGTAAGTGGCCCGTTTTGCTGTCGGAGTAGTAACCTGAAACCGTCGGCACAAACTGCGACTCATCGAACTGAATCCCTGCCTCTTTAAACACGTCATACACCGGTTTAATGGCTTTCGACGCCATCATGGTGGCGGTGCCAACTTCATAAACCTGCAAAATAGCCGGCGCGTTGCCGGTACGAAATGCGGCAATCCCCGCGCTTAAATTCTGTTCGTAGTTGCCTTTATAGGTCGGTACAATTTTGTAATCCGGGTTTTCGGCGTTAAAACGTTGGGCCAGAGAATCCACCTCTTTACCCAGTTCCCCTTCCATAGAATGCCAGAACGGAATGGTCGTCACTGCCTGTGCATTCCCCATTAACGCCAGTCCGAGCGCCAGTGCTGAAGCTGTATAATGTAACGGTTTCATCGTTTATCTCTCTTGTTGTACCGAATGCGCGAATTCACGCGTTTTATGCTCGCGGGGTAACATGACATGCTCGAATTACAGAAAAATAACTTTTTTGTTACATTTGTAAGATAGTAAGGTGTCAGAAAGATGACAAGGCGGTGACGGCGTGGGTGAGGGAAAATGGGAGATGGGGCACGGATAAGCGGGAAAATATAGAAGGTCTGAATCAAACTCTACAGATTGCTCATCGTTTCATGCCGGATGCGGCGTAAACGCCTTATCAGGCCTACAAGATCGTGCAAATTCAACATATTGCCACTCACCCAGTAGGCCTGATAAGCGCAGCGCATCAGGCAATTTTACATTTGTCACCTGTCTCAAAGGAGTCTTTTGACTCCCTATCAATCAACGTGTTATTACCCGCCTAAATACGCACTTCTCACCGCTTCATTCGCCAGCAGCGCATCACCAGTATCGGAAAGCACTACATGGCCGTTTTCCAGCACGTAGCCGCGATCCGCCAGCTTTAGCGCCTGGTTGGCGTTCTGCTCGACGAGAAAGATAGTCATCCCCTGCTCGCGCAGCTGCTCGATGGTGTCGAAAATTTGCTGGATGATAATCGGCGCAAGACCGAGCGATGGCTCATCAAGCAGTAGCAAACGCGGGTTGCTCATCAGCGCACGACCAATCGCCAGCATCTGCTGTTCACCGCCGGACATGGTGCCCGCCCGCTGAATACGGCGCTCATGCAGACGTGGAAACAGCTCATACACCCACTTTATGCGCTCCTGGAACTGGTCGCGTTCAGCAAAAAAACCGCCCATCGCCAGGTTCTCTTCCACCGTCATCCGCGAGAAGACGCGACGCCCTTCCGGGACAATCGCCACCGCTTCGCGCATGATTTTCGCTGTCTGCCAGTCGGTAATGTCTTTATCATCAAACACAATTCGCCCGCTGGTGGCACGCGGATCGCCGCATAACGTGCCGAGCAAGGTGGTTTTCCCCGCCCCGTTCGCGCCAATCAGCGTGACAATCTCGCCCTGATTGATATGCAGGCTCACCTCATGCAGCGCCTGGATTTTGCCGTAGTGGGCGCTGACTTTGTCAAAGGACAACATGACTTTTTCCATCTTATGCCTCACCTAAATAGGCACGGATCACGTCCGGGTTATTACGGATCTGCTCCGGCGTACCGTTTGCCAGCGGCGTCCCCTGATTGACCACGTAAATTCGGTCCGAAATTCCCATCACCAGCTTCATATCGTGTTCAATCAACAAGATAGTGGTGTTGTGATGATTGCGCAGTTCGGCAATCAGCTCATCCAGCTCTTTCGTCTCTTTCGGGTTAAGACCTGCCGCAGGTTCGTCGAGCATTAAAATCTCCGGCTGCGTCACCATGCAGCGGGCAATCTCAAGACGGCGCTGGTCACCATAGGCCAGGTTACTCGCCTGACGGTTGGCGTGTTCCAGCAAACCAATGCGCTCAAGCCAGGTCGCGGCGCGGTCGAGCGCTTCGCTCTGGGCGCGACGGAAGGATGGCGTTTTCAACAGGCCAGAGAACAGCCCGGTTTTCAGTTGCTGATGCTGCGCCACCAGCAGGTTTTCAATTACCGTCATTTCACGGAACAGACGCACATGCTGGAAGGTGCGCACCACGCCCATGCGGGCAATTTGCTGCCCCGGTAAACCTTCCAGGTGCTGATCGCGCAGTAAAATGGTGCCGCCGGTGGGTTTGTAGAATCCGGTCAGACAGTTAAAAACCGTGGTTTTTCCGGCACCGTTAGGGCCGATTAACGAGACGATCTCCTGCGGGTACAGTTCAAGATTGACGTTGTTCACCGCCAGCAGGCCGCCGAAGCGCATCATCAGGCCGTTAACAGATAATAATGGCTGACTCATGCCTGCTCTCCTTTCGCTGCGCCGTTTTTCAGCTTCAGTTGCGGGCGCGTCATGGGCAGCAAGCCCTGCGGACGCCAGATCATCATCAGCACCATCAAACCACCGAGCATTAACATGCTGTATTCGTTGAAATCACGCATCAACTCGCGCGACACCACCAGCAAAATTGCCGCCAGAATCACCGCAAATTGCGAGCCCATACCGCCGAGCACCACTATCGCCAGCACAAACGCCGATTCGGCAAAGGTGAAGGATTCCGGGCTGACAAAGCCCTGACGCGCCGCAAACAGCGTTCCGGCAAAACCGGCAAACGCGGCACTTATGGTAAAGGCAGTCAGCTTGATACGACGCGGGCTTAAGCCCAGCGAACGGCAGGCGATTTCATCTTCACGCAACGCTTCCCACGCACGCCCCAGCGGCATCCGCAGCAGGCGGTTAATGACAAACAGGCTTAGCACCACCAGCAGCAACGCCACCAGGTAGAGGAAGATGACACGATCGGAGGGATCGTATTTCAGGCCAAAGAAATTACTGAACGTGTCCCAGCCGCCTTCACGAGCGGTACGGCTGAACTCGAGTCCGAAGAGTGTCGGTTTCGGGATCTGACTGATTCCGTTCGGGCCGCCGGTAATTTCGGTGTTATTGAGCAGCAATATGCGCACAATTTCGCCGAAACCGAGGGTAACGATCGCCAGATAGTCACCGCGCAAACGCAGCACCGGAAAACCGAGCAGGAAGCCCGCCGCCGCTGCCATTAATCCAGCAATCGGCAGGCAGGGCCAGAAGCCCAAGCCGTAATAGTGATTGAGCAGCGCAAAAGTGTAAGCGCCGATGGCGTAAAAACCGCCGTACCCCAGCACCAGCAGACCAGAAAGACCAACAACCACGTTCAGCCCGAGACCGAGGATAATGTAGATCATGGTCAGGGTGGCAATATCCACCGTCCCGCGTGAAACCATAAACGGCCACGCCACCGCAAGCACCAACAGCGCCACGAGGAACAGTTTCTGCTTCACCGTGGAGCCATCAATGGCGGGCAGAATAAACTTCGGTCCGGAAACGCTTTTCAACCCTTTCTGGAAAGCCGGTCGCAAAAGCTGGAAGAAAAAGACCACCGCCGTGCCGATAAACACCCACTGCCAACGGACATCCGAAGCCGTGTCGACCACCAGTTTGGTGCCATCCAGCTCCAGTTGCACGCCCATAAAGACGCCCGCCAGCACAAAGAACATCGCGGCAGAGAGCAGCGCCATTGCAATATGCATCGGTTTCATACTTTCTCTACCTCCGGGCGACCCAGAATACCGGTCGGCATCACCAGCAGCACCAGAATCAGCAGGGCGAATGAGACCACATCTTTATATTCCGTACTCAGATAGGCAGAAGAGAGCGCCTCCGCAATCCCCAGAATCAGGCCGCCAATCATCGCTCCCGGAATGCTGCCAATCCCACCGAGCACCGCCGCGGTAAAGGCTTTCATCCCGGCCATAAAGCCGATGTAGGGGTTAATGACGCCGTAGAACTGACCGAGCAGCACACCCGCCACCGCCGCCATCGCCGCGCCAATCACAAAGGTCAGCGCAATCACCCGGTCGGTGTTAATGCCAAGCAGACTCGCCATTTTCAGATCTTCCGCGCAGGCACGACACGCGCGCCCCATGCGGGAATAGCGAATGAAAATCGTCAGCGCCAGCATGGCGAGGAAGGTAACAATCCAGATCACCGCCTGCATGGTGGTAATAGAGGCAGAGAAGTTTTCGCTATGCCCCACCACCCACTGACCGTTAAACAGGCTCGGCAGCGCCACGTCGCGCGAACCTTCGGTCAGGCTGACGTAGTTTTGCAGGAAGATGGACATACCGATTGCAGAGATGAGTGCAATCAGGCGCTTAGAGTTACGCACCGGGCGGTAAGCCACCCGTTCGATACTCCAGCCGTAGGCGCTGGCAATGACGATTGCGCCGACGAATCCCGCAGCTACCAGCAGCCAGCCGGTATCAATGCCCATCATCATCAGCGCGGCGATGATCATAAATGAGACGTAGCTGCCAATCATATAAACCTCGCCGTGGGCGAAGTTGATCATGCCGATAATGCCGTAAACCATGGTGTAGCCGATGGCTATCAGCGCGTAGGTACTGCCCAGCGTGACGCCGTTAAACATCTGCTGCAAGAAATACAAAAACTGCTCAGACATAAGGTAACCTTTCTAAACCCGCCCGCATTTTACGGGCGGTGGGATGATCACTTGGCTGCCGTGGATGAACCGTCGGCGTGCCACTGGAAGACACCAAAATCAAATCCCTTAAGATCGCCTTTTTCATCCCAGTTCAGCGGCCCAATCACGGTGTTTGCACCGTTAGCTTTTAAATCTTTCACCAGCGCCAGCGGCTCATCGCTGCCGGTACGCTCAAGGGCAGTCGCCAGAGATTGCACCGCCGCGTAGGTGATCCAGACATAAGGCCCGGACGGATCTTTCTTGTCTGCTTTCAGCGCATCAACGATGCCCTGGTTTGCCGGATCCTGGTCATAGCGTTTTGGCATAGTGACCAACATGCCTTCGGCGGCATCACCGGCAATGTTCGACAACGACGCATTACCCACACCTTCCGGCCCCATAAACTGGGTTTTCAGGCCAACGGAACGGGCCTGGCGCAGCATCTGCCCCATTTCCGGGTAGTAACCGCCGTAGTAAACGAAGTCGATGTTTTCTTTTTTCAGGCGGGCGATCAGCGCGGAGAAATCTTTCTCCCCGGCGGTAATACCGTCGAAGAAGACGACGTTGGCGTTAGCCGCTTTCAGCCCGTCCTGCACCGAACGCGCCAGCCCTTCGCCATACTGTTGTTTGTCGTGAATGATGGCGATGCGCTGGGGCTTCACCGTCTCAAGAATGTATTTTGCCGCCGTTGGCCCCTGGGAAGAGTCCAGCCCGGCAGTACGCATAATGTGTTGATAACCGCGTTGGGTCAGCTCCGGGTTGGTCGCTCCCGGCGAGATCATCAGAATACCTTCGTCTTCATAGATATCTGACGCAGGCTGGGTAGAAGAAGAACACAGATGACCAATAACGTATTTAATGCCGTCATTAACGATTTTGTTGGCGACCGCAACGGCTTGTTTCGGGTCGCATGCGTCGTCATATTCCACGCCAACCAGTTTATCGCCCTTAATTCCCCCTTTGGCATTAATGTCTTTAATTGCCTGACGCGCGCCGTTAAATTCCATATCGCCCCACTGGGCAATCGGGCCGGACATCGCGCCGACAACGGCGACTTTAATATCGTCAGCCATAGCGGTGTGTGAAATTGCCAGTGCAATCATCCCTGCGATGATAGTTTTCGCATTCCGTTTCATAGTCAAAAATCCCCATTCGTGATGTTGTGTTGCTTTGTTTTTATGTGTTAACAAATCAGACTGTTCTTTTTTTATACTGCACTGTTTTTGCCTGTCTGATTAAGGGGTTAGCGCAGTATTTTGTGATAATAGCGATTAAAATCCCTATTTTTCAGTCGATTAAGAACAGATAATATTCTGAATTTATTGATAGATAAACAGAAAAAAGTGCCTTTGTCAGCATAAAATAACGGCACAAAGGGCGGAATAATTCACTATCATTCAGGGGATTATGCTGGACATTTTTCATTCTCTAATGTTTTAATTTTGTAATTATTGCTGTTAAAAAATTAATCACCTGCCAAAAGAAATAAAAAAGAGAAAGCCTCCGATTAAATTATTTCGCTACACTGGTTCCACTTTTGTGATTTACACGGGTTACCCATGAAGCTGACCATCATTCGATTAGAAAAATTTAGCGACCAAGACCGGATTGACCTGCAAAAGATCTGGCCGGAGTATTCCCCTTCCTCGTTACAGGTTGACGATAACCACCGTATCTACGCCGCGCGTTTTAACGAGCGCCTGCTCGCTGCCGTGCGGGTAACCTTAAGCGGCACCGAGGGAGCACTGGATTCCCTGCGCGTGCGGGAAGTCACCCGCCGTCGCGGTGTGGGGCAATATCTGCTGGAAGAGGTTTTGCGTAACAATCCTGGCGTTTCATGCTGGTGGATGGCGGATGCAGGCGTGGAAGATCGCGGTGTGATGACGGCGTTTATGCAGGCGCTGGGGTTTACGGCACAACAGGGCGGCTGGGAGAAGTGTTAATCGTCAAGTTTGATTTCAAAAGTGATATTGCCTGATGCGCTACGCTTATCAGGCCTACAATGTGTGTTGCAATTTACTGATTTCTTTGGATCTTGTAGGCCGGATAAGGCGTTTACGCCGCATCCGGCATGAAGCAACGTACTCGATATTAGCAATTTGGCGGCAACCCAAAGTTGCCGATTAATGATTACTTCGCATCGGTCGCCGTGCCGTTGGCGTGCCAGTCAAATACGCCGAACTCAAAGCCTTTCAGATCGCCTTTCTCATCCCAGGTCAGCGGTCCCATTACGGTATCCACGGAGTTCGCTTTCAGGTATTTGGCGATTTCAGCCGGATCGTCAGACTGATTCAGGCCCGCCTGCAAAGATTGCAGCGCGGCGTAGGTGGTCCAAACGAATGCGCCACTTGGGTCCTGTTTTTTCGCTTTGATCGCGTCAACAATGGGTTTGTTCGCCGGAACCTGATCGTAGTTCTTCGGCTTGGTCACCAGCAGCCCTTCCGCTGATTCGCCCGCAATGTTAGACAGCGAAACGTTAGCCACACCTTCCGGCCCCATAAACTGAGTTTTCAGCCCTGCCGCGCGTGCCTGACGCAGGATTTGCCCCATTTCCGGGTGATACCCGCCGTAGTAAACGAAGTCGATATTCTCTTTTTTCAGACGCGCCACCAGCGTTGAGAAATCTTTTTCCCCGGCGGTGATGCCATCAAAGAACACCACGTTTGCATTGCCTTTCTTCAGGCCGTCCTGCACCGCTCGCGCCAGACCTTCGCCGTATTGCTGTTTGTCGTGAACGATAGCAATACGCTGCGGTTTCACTTTCTCAAGAATATATTTCGCCGCCGTCGGCCCCTGGTCGGAGTCCAGGCCGGTGGTGCGCAGGATCAGCTGATAGCCACGGGCGGTCAGCTCCGGCGCGGTTGCCGCTGGGGTGATCATTAAAATGCCTTCGTCTTCGTAGATGTCAGACGCAGGCTGCGTTGATGAAGAACAGAGGTGACCAATCACATATTTAATGCCGTCGTTAACGACTTTGTTCGCCACCGCAACCGCCTGTTTCGGGTCACAGGCATCGTCATATTTTACGATTTGCAGTTTGTTGCCTTTAATGCCGCCTTTAGCGTTGATATCCGCAACCGCCTGCTCTGCGCCGGTAAACTCCTGGTCACCGTACTGCGCAACCGGACCGGACATTGCGCCCACGACCGCGACTTTAATATCTTCTGCCAGAGCCATATTGCTGAATGCCAGCGCGATACATCCTGCCAGTAACGCTTTACCCTTTATGTTCATCCTGAGAATCCCCATTCTTCTGGTTATTACGTGTGTTGTGATGTTGTTTTTCAGCACTTTATTTCGTTTTATGCATGACTACCCGTGCTTTAGCAGCATACTCTGCTAAAACATACCCGATTTTTATGATATTGGAATAGCTATTTTGACAGTTTATTAACAATCTGCGTGGGGATTGGCGTTTTGCCGGAGGGGAAATTGATTATTACAGAGGCCCAAAAAACAAAAACCCCGGACTCTCATCCAGGGTTCTCTGCTTAATAGCGGAAATTACGCTTCAATGGCAGCACGCAATTTTTTCATCGCGTTCTTTTCCAGCTGGCGTACACGCTCAGCGGAAACGCCGTAACGGTCAGCCAGTTCCTGCAACGTGGACTTGTTGTCTTCGTCCAGCCAGCGCGCACGGATGATGTCCTGGCTGCGTTCGTCCAGACCCTGCATCGCGTCGGTCAGACGGTTTGCCGCCTGCTCTTCCCAGTTATCATCTTCAATGCCGTCGGCAAAGTTAGATGATTTATCCTGCAGATAGAGCATCGGAGCCATCGGCTGGCTGTCGGAATCGTCGTCGGAAGACAGGTCAAAGGTCATGTCCTGTGCCGCCATACGTGATTCCATCTCACGTACGTCTTTGCTGGTTACGCCCAGTTCACGGGCCACCATTTCGACTTCATCCTGGTTAAACCAGCCCAGACGCTGCTTGGTTTTACGCAGGTTGAAGAACAGTTTGCGCTGCGCTTTGGTGGTCGCAACTTTGACGATACGCCAGTTACGCAGAACGTATTCGTGGATCTCTGCTTTGATCCAGTGAACGGCGAAGGAGACCAGGCGCACACCCACTTCCGGGTTGAAACGGCGCACTGCTTTCATCAGGCCGATGTTACCTTCCTGAATCAAATCCGCCTGTGGCAGGCCATAGCCCGCATAATTACGAGCAATATGAACAACAAACCGCAGGTGAGACAGGATCAGCGTTTTAGCTGCTTCCAGATCGCCATGGTAATGCAGCTTTTCAGCCAGCGCCCGCTCCTCGTCAGCCGACAACATCGGCCACGCGTTAGCTGCCCGGATGTAGGAATCCAGGTTGCCAACTGGGGCTAAAGCTAAACTTTGCATTTTGTCAGTCATTCAAATCCTCTCAATCGATATCTTCTGGCGCTTCAGTGGTAGCAACAACTGTGCCAGAGCTTAAGAGCAACGAGGTTATCATTCACTGTTTTATCAGACCGTGATTTTATCCACAAGTTCAATGCAAGCTTGTGAATAAATTACGCACAAAATGTGACATAGAGATGAAATACCGGGAAG
>UMEO01013462.1_pt1 | contig 13004 bp, 10 predicted proteins | sample 1964781 | NCBI WGS metagenome assembly UMEO01 (sample SAMEA4836023, study PRJEB28245) | human gut metagenome | biome: gut microbiome; material: fecal sample | place: Denmark | collected 2008 | reverse complement strand
TCGCCCGTGCGGGCGTCGGTCACGCGGCCCTCGATGCAGCCTCCCGCCGCGGGCTGCGCCTGCGCGCTCCTCAAGGCAAGGAGCGCGCAGGCCGCAGCGGCCGCAAGGCGGCAGGCAATCCGTATTCCGATCTGCAGGGCCATCTGTTCCGTCGTTTGCATGGTTTTCAGCGACACAAAAGTAGAGTACACCGGACTGCCGCACAATCCCGAATAATGGGGTAATTCGCACCTCGAAATACCCATTTCTGGGTATGTTGCGCAACCCGTAAATTTTGCTATCTTTGCACACGGTCTCCTCAGACAGACAATACATTATATTAAATAAAAAAGACACACGATGAAACAGATTCTCACTTCTGCACTCCGTCTCGCCGTCGTATGCGGCGCACTCGCACTGGCCGCCTGCGGCGGCAACACCTCGGGTCGTGCCAAAACCCAGGATCAGACCTCGGCCCAGACCCGCCCGACGGCCGTACTGGAGATCGACGAGCTGCTTGCGGCGGCCGACTCGCTCGCCGGACAGACCGTCACCATCGAGGGGGTATGCACCCACACCTGCAAGCACGGCGCCCGCAAGATCTTCCTCATGGGCAGCGACGACACGCAGACGATCCGCGTCGAGAGCGGCGAACTGGGCAGCTTCGACCCACAGTGCGTGAACCGCGTGGTGCGCGTCACGGGCCGCGTGGACGAGGAGCGCATCGACGAGGCCTACCTCGCACGCTGGGAGGCGCAGGTGAAGGCGCAGACGGCCGAAAAGCACGGCACGACCGAGGCGGGATGCGCCACCGAGAAGGCCGCACGCCAGGAGACGGGCAACACCGTCGAGGAGCGCATCGCCGACTTCCGAACCCGGATCGCAGCCCGCAAGGCAGCCGAAGGAAAGGAGTACCTCTCGTTCTACTACGTGACGGCCACCTCGTATGAAATTCAACAGTAACACGCTGCGGCGCTGGTGCCGCCTCGTACACCGCGACCTGTCGTACCTCTTCGCCGGCATGGTGCTCATCTACGCCCTCTCGGGCATCGTGATGAACCACCGCGACACGTTCAATCCCAACTATTCGGTATCGCAGCAGCGGCTGACGCTCGCCGCACCGCTCCCGGACAAGGACACCTTCACGCGGGCCGACGCCGAGGCACTGCTCGAACGGGCCGGCATCGCCGAGGGGTATGTGAAGCACTACTTCCCCGACAGCCGCACGCTGAAGATCTTCCTCCAGGGAGGCTCGTCGCTGGTGGCCGACACCCAAAGCGGCGAAGCGCTCGTCGAGCGGCTCACGCGGCGGCCCGTGTGGAGCGCCCTGACCAAACTGCACTACAATCCGGGATCGTGGTGGACCACGTTCTCCGACATCTTTGCCGGCGGGCTGATCCTCATCACGCTCACGGGGCTCCTGCTGGTGAAGGGGCCCAGGGGGCTGTGGGGCCGCGGCGGTGCGGAGCTGGCGGTCGGAATCCTCATCCCGCTGCTCTTCCTCCTCTGAAAGACATGGAACCTGTTATCGAATGCCGCAACCTGACACACCGTTACGGGCGGCGCAAAATCTACGAAAACCTCTCGTTCGACGTACCCGAGGGGCGCATCCTCGGCCTGCTGGGCAAGAACGGCACGGGCAAGACGACGACGATCAACATCCTGAGCGGCTACCTCGAGCCGCAGGCCGGCGAGTGCCGCATCTTCGGCGAGAACATCCGCACGATGTCGCCGCTGACGCGCCGCCGCATCGGGCTGCTGCTCGAAGGGCACGTGCAGTACCAGTTCCTGTCGATCGAACAGATCGAGCGCTTCTACGCCGCCTTCTACCCGGCGTGGAACCGCGACGCCTACTACGGTCTGATGGAGAAGCTGCAGGTGGCGCCCGGACAGCGCATCGCCCGCATGTCGTGCGGACAGCGGTCGCAGGTCGCCCTGGGACTGATCCTGGCGCAGAACGCCGACCTGCTGGTGCTCGACGACTTCTCGATGGGGCTCGACCCGGGATACCGTCGTCTGTTCGTCGATTACCTGCGCGACTTCGCCAAGGCCGAGGGGAAGACCGTGTTCCTCACCTCGCACATCATCCAGGACATGGAACGCCTGATCGACGACTGCATCATCATGGACTACGGCCGCATCCTGGTGCAGCAGCCCGTCGCGGAGCTGCTCGCCACCTTCCGCCGCTACACCTTCCCCGCGGCCGACGACGCCGCGCTGCCGCAGGGCGACGGAATCTACCACCCCGCCGTGTGGAAGGGCCGCGGCGAACTCTACTCGTTCGCCTCGCCCGACGAGATCCGCGACCGCCTCACCCGGGCCGGCATCACCTGCGGGGAGCTGCGGTGGGAGACGCTGAACCTCGAGGACGCCTTCATCGGGCTGACCGGAAAATACTGATCGAACCATGTGGAAAGCCATCGTATACAAGGAATGGATCAAAACGCGCCGCTACCTCTTCGCGGCGCTACTCCTGACGGCCGGATTCGCAGGCTACGGCCTGCTTAGGCTCTACCGCGCCGTGGAGCTGATGGGAGCCGGGCACATCTGGGAGGTGATGGTGACGCGCAACGCCGTCTTCATCGACCCGATCAAGTTCGTCCCGCTGCTGGCCGGGCTGTTGCTGGCCGTCGTGCAGTTCGTGCCCGAGATGCAGCGCAAGTGCCTCAAGCTGACGCTGCACCTTCCCGTGCCGGCTCTCGCCACGCTGGGCGCGATGCTGGTCTTCGGCCTCGCGGCGCTGTCGGTCCTCTTCGGCATCGGTGTGGCCATTGTCGGCCTCGGCCCGCTGCCCGTCATCGCCCGCGAACTGGCCGGGAACATTCTCTGCACGGCGCTGCCGTGGTTTCTGGCCGGCATGGCCGCCTACCTGCTCGGCGCGTGGGTGATCCTCGAACCGACGTGGCGGCTCCGCGCCGTGAACATCCTCATGTCGCTGCTTGTGCTGCGCCTCTTCTTCCTGGGGGAGGTGCCGCACGCCTACGACGGATTCCTGCCCCTGCTGGCGCTGTTCACCGCATGCACGGCCTCGCTGAGCTGGATCTCGGTCGTGCGGTTCATGGCCGGAAGGCAGGACTAAACCCGAAAAACACCCGAAAAAGATGACCCGTTTTGCCAAAACATTCTTCTGGTTCCTGGTCCTCGTGCTGATCGCATGGCAGCTGCCGTGGGCGGTCAATTACCTCACGGTGAAGCCGGCGAACACCCCTTTCACCCTCTACAGCGAGGTGCTCGGCGACTTCGCCCTGATCCGCCACCGCGACAAGGAGATCGAATACCTCGACCGCGCAGGCAACCGCTACTCGCGGCGCGAGTTCGACTCGCTGCTGCCGCTCTTCTACGCCCGCCAGCTGGTGGCCGACGGCCGCTTCCCCGACTCGATCGCCGGACGCGCGGTCACGCTGCGCGAGGTGCAGAACGCCTCGTTCTTCTTCCGCTCGTCGCCCAAGGAGGTGAACCGTCCCGAATCGGGCATCCGCTTCCTGCTCGAGTCGAGCTCGGGGCGGGTCGATCTCGAGATGCCCTCCGACGCCTTCCGTCTGACCAACCGTGGAATCGAGTTCATCGACATGGCCTCGAACCGCATCGACACGGCCAAGAGCCGGCGCTTCACGCAAACGATGCTCCGCAAAGGGGTACGTTTCCCCGTGAGCGAGGTATCGGGCAACCCCACCGCCCGCAAGGAGTACGACGAGGGCTACGTGCTGCTCGACGCCGACCGGCGGCTGTTCCACCTCAAGATGGTGCAGGGACGCCCCTACGTGCGGGCGGTCGAACTGCCCGAAGGGGTGCGGCCCCGGCACCTGTTCATCACCGAGTTCCGCGGCCGGCAGACGCTCGCGCTGCTGACCGACGATGCACACCGCCTCTACGCCGTCACCATGCCGGGCTATGCGGTCCGGCCGGTAGGCCGCGTGCAGTTCGACCCCGAGCGGGAGTCGATGACGATCATCGCGACGCTGATGCACTGGACGGTCGGCGTGGAGAACGGCCGCACCGAACGGCTCTACGCCATCGCGGCCGACGACCTCTCGGAACTCGACTCGATGAGCCGTTCGGTGGGAGCGGACCACATGCCGGGACTTACGTTCACCTCTGCGGACGATCGCTATGTGAAGCCGCGCCTGCGATAACAGAAGATCGCTCGTCTGAATGCGCGGGGATTTCCGTCACGAAGAAAAACGTACGGAGAGTCCCCGCGGTCGTTTTATGCCGAACCGCGGGCCCGGCGCCGGAGGATCACGGCGATACGAAACAGGGAGAAAAGAAGGGACAGAAGCATAGGTATCCGAATTGAACTGCGGGATTCGTTTCCCGACTGCAAAATTAGGGTCCCCGTGGCGTTTTTCCACTGCATTCCGGGCTTCGGGATCTAACACCCGAAACATGCTCACACCTGTTTTACAGCAAGTTGGCAACAGTCCCGCAACATCGTTTCCAACACCCGTCTGACCGAAGCCCGTCAAATCGCCCGAAAGGGGTTGCACGAAAGTACGTCCCGCAACAACAGCGATGCGGACAGGAGACGACCGGTTCGCACAAAACAGAGAGGCCCGCCGTCGAACGGCGGGCCTGCAACCCTGGTTTCGGAAATGCGACATCCGGCTGCCGCGCGGTCACTCTCCGCGGATGAACATCTGTCGGTAGCTGATCGTCAGCCGCCGGAACGACCGGACGAAGTCGGACCCGAGCGACCCGACGGTGAGCAGCGTGGCGGTATCCGCCCCGTCATAAACCACCTCCGTATCGTGGAGCATGACGTCGCACCCGGCCACGAGGAAGCGGAACTCAGGGAGCGTCACCGCTTCAAACTCCTCGATACCGCCGAAGCCTCCGTGGCGGGTCGCATGCCGCTCAAGTCCTGCCACGGCGTCGGGGAAGCGCAGTGCAAAAGCGCCGTCCAAATTGCTCTTGACGTTGCCCGTGTCGAAAACCATCTCGAAGGGTTCGCCTCCATATTCGATTCTCACGCGCGGGATGTTGCCCGAGAGGTACATGTTGGGCTCTCCGTCGGAGGGTTGGGCCGGGAAGCGGAACACGCCCGCCCCGTTATCGACCTCGACCTCCCCGACGGCGTGGAGCAGGTCGTAGCCGATAACGCCGTCGAATGCAAATTCGGCATCGACCTCGGGATCGGGCGGAGCGACCAAAAAGAACGGATGGTGGTAGACCATTTCGCCGACCCGCAGCGAGTCGGCTACAGCCAACTTCACGAAACCTACCGTCATGCCCGAAACCGGGATGGAATCGGCCACGATCGTCAGCCCGACCTCCTCGGCATAACGCTCCGAGACGAAGCAGCCGAACGAACAGCCCGTGTCGAAAATGAAGTCGCGCTCGAGGCCGTTCACCTCGACGGGAATGTAGTAGTGGTGGCCGCGGCCGACCGCATCGTATCTCATGGGCACGGTGACCGTGCGGTCGGGCCGTTCGAGACGCGGTGCCGGCACGTCGGAAAGCGCCTTGCCGACGCGCTCGATGAAGACCAGCCCGAAACAGGACTCGAACGGAAGAGAGCCTTCGAGCGCCCGGACCAGATCGCCTCCGGCAGCCCCGGCCGGCGCATACAGTTCCAGATTCAGCAGGTTCATGGCACGCAGGGCCGCCATCGAGAGCGTACTCTCCGCGCCAAGCGCGTCCTGATGAAGCAGCAGGAGCGAATCGAGCGCCGGGGCGGCCTCCTCCGGGCGGTTGAATCCGACGCCCAGCTGGCTGCGGGCGAGCAGGTCAAGCATCCCGATGGAGAGCGAATCCTTCAGGTGCGGATACTCGTCCCGCAGTTGGAACAGATCTCCGCCATTGAGCACGTCGCCCAGCCGCAGGTCGGCCGGCGTCTGGGCCGGGACGCAGATCGCCCACCCGATCGTTACGAGGAGGAGCAGCGTCCTCCGAAGCGTTGAAAGTCTCATGGCTGTCTTGTCCGTTTAGTGTCCGAAACGCGAGGTATCGACCTCCTTGTGTTTTTTGGCCTTGTAGCCGCCGAAGCGGTAGGAGAAGTGTACGGTTGCGGTGCGCGTGTAGCGCTGCGCCCCCATGTCGAGCCACTGCCCGCGGTAGCGTACCTTCGTCGAGGGCGCACCGCTGTCGAAGAGGTCGTTGCAGCGCACCGAAAGCGTGGCGCGACCCCGGTCGAAGGTCCACTTCACGGCGGCATCGGCCGAACCGAGGGGATTGATGTCGAAGGTGCCCTGAATGGCCCCCGACTGGAAGAAGCCGTTCACCTCGAGGTCGATGGCGGGCTTGCGGCTCAGGTGGAAGGTGTTCACGAGCCGGGCAATGCCGACCCATTTCGCGCGGTCGAACGACATGTCGTGGAACGGGTCGCACTTCTGCCGCATGCGCATCCCCGTAAGCGTCAGCCGCGAATTGAGCCATTTGCCTGCGCGGAACGGGATGACGGCATTGGCGCCCCACTGCCGGTTGAAGTTCCAGTTGAGCGACTGGTAGATCATAGCCAGCCGGTCGGAGGCCTGCCAGGCGGCCTGTGTGAAGTAGTCGGGGCGCTCGTTCCAGAAGAGGACGAAGATGTACTTCTGGCGGTAGATGTAGACGGCCTGCGCCTCGTAGCTGCGCGAGGGGCGGAGTCCCGGCGTTCCGTGGATCTCCGAATAGCCGTCGATGTAGGAGATGGCGCCCTGCATCTCCCAGTAGGCGGGATACTCCTTGTCCGACGAGAAGTTGAGCTGGAGGATGTGTCGCTCGGAGGGCATCCAGTTGAGCGACGCCTGCGGATAGAGCGACCAGTTTTCGTAGTCGCCCATGCGGTAGTACTCCCCGGCAAGCGAGGCCGTGAGCCCCACCTTCCCGAACTGGCGGCCGAAACCGGCATAAAGGTTGGCGGTGTACTCGTCGAGCCGCGAATCGGTGTCTTCCGTTGCGGGCGAGCCTTCAAGGAGCGTGTAGTGCTGCCAGTCGTGCGAGCGGGCGAAGGAAAAGGCGCCGCCGGCCGTCAGCTCCCAGCCCGAGGCGAAGGCATGGCGCTCGTCGGCCGTCAGGTTCAGGCGGTCGATGCGCTGTCCCGAGCCGACGTCGAAGGCCGTGGCCGACCCGTCGGCATAGCTGTTTTCGAGCCGCGACTGCTCTGGATTGTCGTAATGGGTGTAGTCGAGGCCCAGGTCGAGGCCGAATGCCGAGGTGTAGCGCAGCGCGAGGTTGTGCAGCGACCGGTCGCTCGATTTTTGCGAGAGCGAGCTGACGTAGCTTCCCGTCGAACGGGAGAGTCCGTCGGTGTTCGGCGAGAACGAGGCGGTGTAGGCGGCGCTCACCCGGCCCCGCTGTTTCGGAGCATACTCGGCAGCGGCGCGGAGCTGGTGGCTCCACCCCTCGGCGGTCATCCATTCATCCTGCCGGATGTCGTATTGCCGTCCCTCGAAGGTGTGCAGCGAGCGCAGGTCGTAACTCGTCAGCTCCTTGCTCCGGGCGGCCGAATAGGTGACATCGGCCGACCATTTGGGCGACGAGAGGACGAAGTTGCCGCCGGCATCGTAGGTGTCGTAATAGCGGTTCGTGTAGTTGGCATGGAGCTCACCCGAGAAGGCCGTCTCGTGGCTGCGGCGCAGCACGACGTTGATCGCGGCCCCACGGACGTGGTACTGCGGCGGCGCGCTGAACATCACCTCGGCCTTCTCGACCCGATCGACGGGGGTCGAGCGCAGCAGCGTGGCCAGCTGCTCGGGGGTCATCGTCGAGGGGCGCCCGTTCAGGATCACCGTCACCGACGAGGCCCCGGCCAGCGTCAGCGCACCCTCCTGCTCCATGACGCCCGGCAGGCGGGTCAGGGCTTCGTAGGCGTTATTGACGGCCTGGCCCTCGGTCAGCCGGCCGAGGTCGTAGTCGAGCCGTCCCTGCTCGACCTTCACGACGGGGCGTTCGCCCTCGACCACCACGGCCGCGACCTTCGTCGAGGCCTCCGTGAGGCGGATGTCGCCCAGGTCCGTGCGGTCCGATTCGATGGTGCGGACCTCGTAGGCGATGTGCTGGAACTGCAGCCGGTAGGGCCGCACCGCCGAACGGATCTCGAAGCGCCCGTCGGCATCCGAAGCGACGGCGTCGAGGTAGACCGAATCGCGGTTGAACAATACGACGGCGGCTCCCGCGACGGGTGCATCCGACGGATCGATGACCCGCCCGCGGATCACGGCATCGGAAGGCCTCTCCGTCGGGGCGGCAGTCTGGGCTTTTGCGGCGGCGAGGCTCAGGAGGATCGCCACCGGAATCAACAGAAGTTGCAGATGGTGTGATTTCATGTTTCGATGTGTTTCGAAGGGTCTCTTCGTTCCGCAAAATTACGTCGGAAAAGGCCTTGCCGGTGCAGACAGGATCTTGCTACACGGAACACAACTTACTGATTTACAACACAGGCATCCGGAAAAAATCTTGCTGTACCGGCTGCATGCCTTGCCGCCGGACCGCCCGCCCCGAAAGGCGGCCGTCAGGCGAAATAGCCGAGCAGCCGCTCGCGGTCCGCAGCCCCGGACTCGGCGATGCGCCGCTTGAGTTTCGACTTGAGCGTATAGACCCCGTTGAGCGACATGTCGAGCATGACACAGATCTCCTGCGGAGAAAAGCCGGCGATGACCAGCGCCGCGAAGTCGTAGTTGCGCGCCGTCCAGCCCGGGAGCTGTTCGCGGAGCCGCGTGACGGCCCGGTCGCTGTAGAGGTCGGCCATGTCCACGACGTCGGCCAGCACCGAGGGGCTCAGGGCCAGATCGCGCATCTTGGCCGTCAGGCGCTCACCCTCGCCGAAGGTGTAACAGGTGGCGGCGATGTCGCGCACGGCGGCCACGCGCCCCTCGAGCAGCCGCTTGACGGCCGCCTCGCGGGCATTCGAGGCATCGAGCCGCGACGTAAGGCTGTCGTGCGATTCGCGGTAGGAGTCGAGCAGCGCCAGCGACTCGCTCAACTGCCCGTCGCGGCGGCGCAACTTGCGGCGGTAGCCCATGATGGCCCACCCCGCCGCCATGACGACCAGCACGGCCGCCAGCACGGCGATCCAGGCCCGGTAGCGCAGCGACGCCTCGCGCAAGGCCACCTCGTTGGCCGTGCGGTAGCGTCGTTCGAGTTCGGCGACCTGCGCCCCGCGCTGCGCTTCGAAGAGTGAATCCTTCACCGAAACATACTGCTGCATGTAGTCATAGGCCCGGGCGTCGTCGCCCCGGTCGTGGTAGATTTCCGCTGCCAGGTTGAACAGTCCGACACTCCCCTGATGGAACGTATCCCGGCAGGCCAGCGACTCTTCGATATAGCAGCGGGCCGAATCGAGCTGGCCGTCGCGCTGGAAGATGATGGCCGAAGCCACGTCGTAGAACGACCGCCCGGTATCCTCCGAGACGGCCGAGCCGTACGAAAGCGGTGCACGGCGAATCACCTTGAGATCGATCCCTTTGCGGGCCTCCAGGAGCTGCTCCGGCGTCCAGTCGCCGAGGTAGGTGTGGAAGATGAGGTTCTGCAGGCGGATCTGCTGGGCGAAATAGCGGAACGGGATCGTATCGGCCACCTCGACCAGCGGCGCGAGCGTCTCGATGGCCTGCTGGTAATCGCCCGCGGCACAGTGGGCCGAAGCGAGCATGAAGCGGCTGTATCCCTCCTGCTCCGTGTTGCCGTTGGCACGGGCCGCCTCGACCGCCTTCGCGAAGGGTTCCACGGCATCGTATCCCTGTTCGAAATAAAGCAGGCCCAACGTGTGGTAGACGGCCACGAGCAGCGTCTCGGTCCCCCGCCGCAGCGAATCGTCGGACGACCCGGCGGCCAGGGCCTTCTCGGCCAGAATCGCCGCCTGGGTGTAGCCCCGGATTCCCTCCTCCAGATTGCCCGTCTTGACGTGCGCCTGGGCGTAGGTGTACCACGCCACGGCACGCTCGCCGTCCGAGCCGTGACGCTCATAGTAGCGCATGCCGCGGTCAAGGAACTTTTTGCCTGTCAGGGTATCGCCCGACGAGACTTCGGCAAGTCCCATGATCAGCGCCCAGCGGGCCCGATCGCCCCGATTGAGCCGTTCAAGATCGATCCGCTGGAGGAGCCGACGTGCACTGTCGGGATGCTCCACGGCCAAGAATCCGTCCACCGAGAACTCCTGCGGTGTTCCGCGACGGCCGCACCCGGCGGCCATGAGTGCCGCAAAAACGAAAATCCAACCGATGATACGTCTCATTTCCATACCGCGTTTCACCCTTCCCATTCGACCGTCCGTTCGTTGTGGAAAAAGCCGCTGACGAGGGTCAGGTACTCGGGCAGCAGGCCGTCGCCGCTCCACCGCAGGGGAATGCCCAGCAGCTCCCCGGTCGTGCGGCAGAGGTCGAAGCCGCACGCCTCGAGCGAAGGGCGCACCCACTCGGGATGGCGGCACGGCTTCCCGGCGATCCGCGCGCACTCCCCCGCAGGGCAATAGAGGCACGTGCCGGCATAGGCGAAGGCACGGCCGCCGTACCGGCGCTCCATGTCGAGCAGCAGCCGCTCGTGGCGCACCCGTTCGGGACGGATCAGCCGCCCGGCCTCGGAGAAGGGAAGCCCCTCGCGGGCCGGGGTGATCTTCGTGGCGACGATCAGGGCCGTCGCATAGCCCGAGAGATACTCCTCCAGGTCGAAGCCGAAGGGCGGGCAGGCCCAGCTGCGCCCGTAGTTGGGGCAGGCGCGGCAATAGCCTGCAATGCGCTCCGCATCGCGGAAACGCGCGATGAAGTCGGCTACCGGGAGCGATGCGGTGTAGTCCCGGGCCGTATAATCCAAGGCGGATGCTGTCGGATGATCCATGCTGCAAAAATACCAAATATATCCGATCCGGAAACCCTGCGGACCGTGAAAATCGCCTCCGACGGGACAATATGGCGGAGAAATGCGTATTTTTGCGCCGTTTCCCGACAACGACATAATCTCACGGCATATGGCAGACATGCACAAGATCAACCGGGTCGAGGTCCGCAACCTCCAGATGGAGGACTACGGGCAGCTGGCACAGTCCTTCACGCGCGTCTATGCGGACAAGGACGTATTCTGGACCCGCGAGCAGATCCACAAACTGATCGACATCTTCCCCGAGGGGCAGATCGTCACGGTCGTCGGCGAGCGGATCGTGGGCTGCGCCCTCTCGATCATCGTCGATTACGACATGGTCAAGGGCGACCACACCTACGCAAAGGTCACCGGCAACGAGACCTTCTCGACCCACAACCCCAAGGGCAACATCCTCTACGGCATCGAGGTATTCATCCATCCCGACTACCGCGGCCTGCGCCTGGCCCGACGCATGTACGACTACCGCAAGGAGCTCTGCGAGAAGCTCAACCTCAAGGCGATCATGTTCGGCGGCCGCATCCCCAACTACCACAAGTACGCCGACCGGATGCGTCCCAAGGAGTACATCGACCGCGTCCGCTCGCGCGAGATCTACGACCCGGTGCTGACCTTCCAGCTCTCGAACGACTTCCACGTGCGGCGCGTCATGCCCAACTACCTGCCCAACGACGAGGAGTCGTGCCACTGCGCCACGCTTCTGCAGTGGGACAACATCTACTACCAGCCCCCGACACAGGAGTTCGTGGACAAGAAGACCACCGTCCGCGTGGGCCTCGTGCAGTGGCAGATGCGTACCTACAAGACCCTCGACGACGTCTTCGAGCAGGTCGAGTTCTTCGTCGATGCCGTCTCGGACTACAAGAGCGACTTCGTGCTCTTCCCCGAGTACTTCAACGCCCCGCTCATGGCCCGCTTCAACAACCTGGGCGAGGCGCAGTCGATCCGCGGGCTGGCACAGTACACCGAGGAGATCCGCGACCGCTTCATCGAACTGGCCATCAGCTACAACATCAACATCATCACCGGCAGCATGCCCTACATCAAGCCCGACGGAGGGCTCTACAACGTCGGCTTCCTCTGCCGCCGCGACGGCACCTACGACATGTACGAGAAGGTGCACGTCACGCCCGACGAGGTGAAGAGCTGGGGTCTGAGCGGCGGCCGCATGGTGCAGACCTTCGACACGGACTGCGCCCGCATCGGCGTGCTGATCTGCTACGACGTCGAGTTCCCCGAGCTGTCGCGCATCATGGCCGACCAGGGCATGCAGATCCTCTTCGTGCCGTTCCTCACCGACACGCAGAACGGATACTCGCGCGTGCGGGTCTGCGCACAGGCCCGGGCCATCGAGAACGAGTGTTTCGTGGCCATTGCCGGCAGCGTGGGCAACCTTCCCCGCGTGCACAACATGGACATCCAGTATGCGCAGTCGGGCGTCTTCACGCCGTGCGACTTCGCCTTCCCGACGGACGGCAAGCGCGCCGAGGCGACCCCCAACACGGAGATGATTCTCATCTCGGACGTCGATCTGGACCTGCTCAACGAGCTGCACACCTACGGCAGCGTGCGCAACCTGCGCGACCGCCGGCACGACCTCTACGAGCTGCGGCTCAAGAAATAGGCGCCGCGGCGACGCCCCGCAGCGGCCGGCCGCATGCAAAAAACCCTTCCGGGATCCCGGAAGGGTTTTTCACACACAAACATTAACAATACAAACAATGCAATGGCGAAATACTGTCTTCATTGTTCTGGTGCAAAGGTCGCACGAAAATGCGGACCGCGCAATCGCAAAAAATAGGTATTTCGCCTGCAGCCCGGAGGCAGAGTCCGCACAGGCCCCGCATCCGGCGGCAGGAAAGGCTCCCGAAAGGGGCAATCGGTGCGACCGGCCGGAAAATTCTCCGCAAGGTCGGAAATCGCTGGCCTGCAACTTTTTTATTTTGAAATTAGAAATAATGCACTATCTTTGCATGCGAATTCCGAAGAGCCGGGCGACCGTCCGGACCTGAAATCACAACACACAATACGAACTTCACAGAATATGCAAGACCTGAATGCGCTGAAAGGAAAGAGCCTGGCCGAATTGCGCGAAATCGCGAAGGTGCTCGGCATCGGCGACGTCATGCTCAAAAAGCGCGAACTGATGGAAAAGATCGCGGAAGCCGCCGCTGCGGAGGCCCCCGCATCCGATAATACCCCCGCACAGGAACCCGTTTCGGCAGAGGCTGCCCTCG
>UMEO01020025.1_pt1 | contig 13156 bp, 9 predicted proteins | sample 1964781 | NCBI WGS metagenome assembly UMEO01 (sample SAMEA4836023, study PRJEB28245) | human gut metagenome | biome: gut microbiome; material: fecal sample | place: Denmark | collected 2008 | reverse complement strand
CAGTACCTAGGAAAGAACTCAGGATCTACCGAAACCTTTCTGGTCTCAATTCTCACATCATCAAAATGAATAACGGGCATGTATAGTGTGTATTCATCTATTAAATACTGAATGAAATCCTCTTCATTTACATTTAAAATGTAATCGTCTGATAACCTGTTAATAGCGATAGATATCTGCTTATCCATCGAGCGTGATAAACTTCCAGAGTCATATTTTGAGAACATATTTCCATGGTTGATTCTAAAGCGTTCCATGATTATAACTGCTTAATTGTAAAGTTTTCTGCAAATTTACGAAAATCTACTGTCTATTGCATGTGTTTCTATCGAGAATACAAACATAAGGCGTAGCTGTGTCTTGCCACATGGCGTCTCCCAAAATATTAGAGATAATACACTTTTCCGGATGGTTTCAAAGTCATTGAAGATGTTGTATATTGAGGTTGAATTTTTGAATATTTTCAATCCCATGCGGTCATCTTTCCCTGGTTGATGTTGTGTCTACGCTAGGCTCTAATTATTTGCCGCCCAAAGAAGAAAAGACTGTAGCCATTATATCATGGCGAAGCCATCTCTTTTCTTCCATTTTTTGACTTTACTTTATTGAACGTATATAAGAATACGAGAATAAAAGCAAAGTCGATATGTTTGGGTATTGTTGCCTGATAAATATATATTAATTATCAAGGCTGTATAGTATATCAATGTCAGCGTTCAAGGGCTGTGTTGTGAGTTTTCGAGGTAAAGGGTCGAGAGATCAAACTGAATATGTATTTGCACTTGCACTGTTGCACTATGCGCTCGCGTTTACGTCATATCGGCTTTTTTTCTAAAGAATTTGCTGGTCCTCAAGAAAATCCATAATTTTGCACCGTCATTGAATATAAAAACATAAGCTTACAATGCAGCAAAGAAGAATGAACAACTGGAACATCATATTGGATCGAGGCATAAAATGCCTTGAGAGATTGTCGTGTGTCCATACTTCGGGCATTGGAGCATTCTATACTTTTGGAGACATTTTCCGACGAACGTCTGATAGACCATCGGGGATACGATGATGCTGGTATCCCACTAAAACGATAAATGAAAACCGTCGGAGAGTCCTTACCAAACTTTTCGACGGTTTTTGTTTTAGATCTTTGATCTACAATAAACGCTGCGCCTCAGCATATTCCGGTCAATGCCCGGATCTGCATTCGGCTTGCAGTTTATTTGATGCCTGCTGGTGACGTTCGCACGATGTGCTTTTCTCCGTCAATTCCGTCCACGGGCTGAATTGTAATGTATTATTAACCGCGCAGTGATGCGCATGAATGGAAAGATTATGAATTATAAATTTGACGGAAGCAGGGTGTTCTTTACATCCGACACCCACTTCAACCACACCAATATAATCAGGTTCTGCAACAGGCCATTCAAGGATGTGTCGCACATGAATGAAACGCTTATTTCCAACTGGAACCGCGTGGTTGGTCCGGAGGATATCGTATTCCACCTGGGCGATTTCTGTCTGGGCGGTTCTGCCGAATGGGTAAACGTACTGAACAGGCTGAACGGAAAAATATACCTTATTTTCGGCAACCACGACATCAAGAACCTGAGGCAGAATTACACGAAATACTTCGAGCAGATAACGATGCAGATGTATATTGAGGTGGATAAACAGAAGATTTATCTGAATCACTGTCCGTTCCTCTGCTATGGCGGCTCATACGATGACACCTGGCAGCTTTTCGGACACGTGCATACCCGAAGGATCAATACCGGAAAGGATGCACCGCGACTGAGTATGCTTCTTCCGACACAATATGATGTCGGAGTAGACAATAACGATTTCACTCCGGTCTCGTTTGTACAGGTGAAGGCAATCATCGAGAAGCAGATTGAGCAATCGAAGAAAGGAGAGCAATAGGATGAAAATACAATACATGAGCGATCTGTACCTGAATAAGGTGTGATATGTGTCTTCGAGAACGAACCCCTTGCGAATGGGTTTGATTCTGAAAAGCTAATTGAGATTTAATGAGCATAAAGAGATGAACGAAAGAATGAGCATAGATAGAAAGTTCCTTGCCGATTTGGCGAAGGAGGTTGGCCTAAATACCTCTCACTTGGATGTGTTGGGCGAAAGGCAACATTGGGAGATTGTTGTTGGCGGCGATATGCTGGAACGGATGGTTGGTATTCAGCGCCAATTCGAGCGACTGGCCGTGATGGGCGACGATGAGTACCGGGGATTCTATATCGAGGTGCCGCGGCCTGCGCCGGAAGAGTGGGGCGATGCCGAGGAGTTGATTGCTTCGGGGGAATATGACAGCCGGGAGGCATTCCTTGCGGACTGGCTTGCGTTCAACCCGATGGAGACGCGATGGTTCCATGTCGCCTCGACCCGATACGGGGATTCCCGGTCGCTTCGTGTTACGGACCGGAAGCGTACCATGTTCATCATCACGAACTGTCCTGCTTGTGCTGATGGGGCCCCCGATGATGCGTGGTGCAGGGATATTCTCACACGTCTCTTCGACTATCTGGAACGGATGATTGATGTCGTTGTCGCGGATCCCGGCGGATTCAACGATTACGTGGAGCGTAACCTGCCTTACCAGCAACGCACGGGGCGTATTACACAAAAGGAATTTAACCGCATTGTGCCAAATTTCAAAATTGAGGTGGAAGATCGGGAAACGGCCATCAAGGCATTGGAGGACTCGGTGCACGGGCATTCTGCCCCTCTTTTGGAAACCATGACCATACGAAAGTATTGCACCTATTTCCGCATTGCCAACGAGGTGTATGAAAATTATCACCGGAAGCGGGGATTCAGAAGCCGCATGCCTACAGATCCGCAGAATGTTCCCGAAGAACTGCGCGATGTGGTCTATTACAAGCGGAAGAAGTTCGTGGATGTGATGGAAATGTATGACATTGACAGCCCGGAGGATTTCATGCGGGTCGCAACTGACCACTATGGTGAACTGGGGCTTTCACGCCTGAATATCTTTGCCTCACACGATCGGCAACAGGGATGGAAAATTGTTGTTTCCAACAGTTATTCTGCCAATGCCGGATTGGCAATTGAAGTGGCGACAGCCTTGTATAAGGCCGGAGCACCGCTGTTGATATACGACGCCGAGAAGCTCCTGAGAATCCTGCTCGAAGAGGATTATGTGCGTTTGGTTCCCGACTCATATCACAACTATATGGGCTATCAAGAAGAGGGTGCTGTCTACGAACTGCCGTGGGAATACGAATGCTCTGACGATGGCGATTCGTTTTTGACTTGGGAGCAATATCAAGAGATTGTCTCGCATACAGAATGGCTGCCCGAGGAACAGGTGAATTCCATCGTTTGACGGAACAGTAGTAATTTGAGACTTGGCTTATCTCTATGCAGGGGCGTATAGGGGTAAGCCAAGTTTTTTATTGGCACCTTATTTTGTTTAGGTAATATGGTTGAGTTGTGTGTTGGGATTATGTTCTGTTTTTAGCTGAAAATATGCTATATATAGCGGATGATTTGCTATATTTGTAAAACGAAGTAGTCGAGTATATGAATAAAAAACTTAATCGTATTAAAGTGGTACTCATCGAGAAAGATATTTCTCAAACGGAGCTGGCGGAAAAAATAGGCAAAAGTTTTAGCACAGTGAATGCTTATTGTTGTAATCGTCAACAACCGACATTGGCGGTATTGGATGATATCGCAAAAGTTTTAGGGGTAACCATGAGAGAGTTGATAAAGGAAGAAGAATATGGCAAGAATATTTGATAATATAGATCTTAAGTTTGAGGAAGGCCTCAAAAGGGTGATTGGCTCACAGGGCGTCAAACGTGTGGACTTTTGTGTCGGTTATTTTAATCTTCGAGGATGGAATCTTGTAATAAACGAAATTGATCAGCTATCGGGAGATTACGTAGACGAAGATGGGAAAAATGTATTACGCACCTGCCGATTATTAATAGGAATGCATAGACCTCCTGAGGACTATATTCGTAAATTGTATTCAAAAAACGATGAGCTTCCCGATTCAGAGATGGTTCAGCGTTGTAAATTACAAATAGCACTTGAGTTTAAGCGTCAACTCTTATTAGGGTTGCCAACCAAACAGGATGAATGGACTTTACGACGTTTGTCTACTCAGATGAAAGAGGGAAAGGTTTGCGTGAAGCTCTATTTGCGAGAGCCTTTACATGCAAAACTTTATTTAGCGCACAGGCCTGATGACTATAGTAATCCTATTCAATCCTTAATGGGGAGCAGTAACTTGACATATAGTGGTCTGACCAGGCAAGGAGAACTTAATGCGGAATTTGGAGACAGTGACCAAGCTCAGAAGTTTGCAAATTGGTTTGATGATCGCTGGAATGACCGTTTTTGTGAAGATATTACGGCCGAGTTGATTAATGTAATTGATAATAGCTGGGCTTCAGAAAAAGTTATTCCTCCCTATTATGTATATCTGAAAGTGGCGTACCATTTGAGTGAAGAAGCAAGAAATGGTATAAAGGAATTTACGCTTACACCTGAGTTTCGTAGAGAGCTTTTTGATTTTCAGCAGAACGCAGTCAAGATTGCTGCCCGCCATCTTAATAATGATAAGCGAGGGGGAGCAATGATTGGAGATGTCGTCGGCTTAGGTAAGACTATTACAGCTTGCGCCATTGCTAAGATTTACGAAATGACGTATGCGAGCAGTACTTTAATTATATGTCCTGCGAATCTACAGGATATGTGGAAAAAGTATGTTGCTAAATATGATCTGAAAGCCGAGATTATGTCTATGGCTAAGCCTATTGATGTCGATTCTGCTCGTTACTATCGCCTTATTATTGTGGATGAAAGTCACAACCTGAGGAACGGAGGAAAGAGATATCAGAATATCAAGCAACTTATTAATCATCAAGACAGTAAGGTGTTGTTGCTTACTGCGACTCCATATAATAAGGATTTTAGCGATCTAAGCAATCAATTACGCCTGTTCTTAAGTGATGATCAGGATCTTGGCATTCGTCCTGAAGAATATATTCGTTCGTTGGGCGGTGAGCGGCAATTTGTTCAAAAACATAGCGATGTCTTTATTCGAAGTATCAAAGCGTTTGAAAAGAGCCCGTATGTAGAAGACTGGAATGAGTTGATGAAACTTTTTCTTGTTAGACGAACGCGTTCTTTTATCAAGCAGTATTTTACAAAGACAGATCCCTCAAATAATCGTAAATATTTGGAATTTCCAGATGGACGGCGTTCCTATTTCCCAGACCGCTTACCTAAGGCTGTTAAATTTAAGACAGAGCCAGGAGATCAGTATAGTCGACTTTATTCGGCGCATATGATAAGTTTGATGGAAGACTTACAATTGCCTCGTTATGGTTTGAATAAATATATCAGCGCAACGCAAGCGGACAATGCTTCGCAGTATGAGAAACAGCTGATGGAAAACCTGTCTCGTGCCGGTCAGCGTATGATGGGCTTTTGTAAGAGCACTTTCTTCAAACGTATTGATTCCAGCGGCTTCGCTTTCCTGTTAACTGTTTATCGTCATATATTGCGGAATTGCGTATATATTTATGCTATTGAAAACAAACTGCCTGTTCCTATTGGCGATGAAAATAACTTGCCGGATGATTATATGGAAGATGAAGATGTTAGTACCTCTTTGTTTGGCAATGAAGTGAATCCTGCTATTGATGCTACATTACATATTCCTACGGAGTTGGATCATTATATCAAGAAGGCCGAAGAGTATTATAATATAATTTGTAATAAGAATAATGTGGCCTGGCTCCCATCCACTTACTTCAAAAGGACCTTGAAGCAACAACTGAAAAAGGATTGTGAAACGTTGCTTCAAATGATTTCTTTCTGCGGAGATTGGGATCAAATGGCAGATCAAAAGCTAAATGAATTGCAGAAGCTTTTGGAGTCGACTCATAAAGATGAGAAAGTAATAGTTTTCACTCAATATAGCGATACGGCTCGTTATATCTATAATCAATTACGAAAACGAGGCATTGGAGCTATTGGGATAGCTACTGGTAGTACGGAAAATCCTACGACTGTGGTCGAGAAGTTTTCTCCTGTTAGTAACGAAAAAGGAAATATGCCTCAAGAAGAGCAATATCGTATTTTGATTGCTACAGATGTGTTGTCAGAAGGACAGAACCTTCAAGATTCCCATGTCATAGTTAATTTTGATTTGCCTTGGGCTATTATAAGGTTAATTCAGCGTGCAGGTCGTGTGGATCGTATTGGGCAGTCGGCAGATAAGATTTACTGTTATTCGTTCTTCCCGGCTGATGGAGTTGAGGCGATTATAAATTTAAGAGGTCGCTTGAATGCCCGCATTAATGAGAATGCAAATATTGTTGGTTCAGATGAAATATTCTTCGAAGGCAATGAACAAAATCTTCGAGATATGTTCAATGAGCGCAGCGGTGTCCTTGATGATGACGATGATGCAGAGGTCGATCTTTCTTCGCAGGCATATCAAATATGGAAATCTGCGACTGATGCTAAGCCTGAATTAAAGCAGATTATACCGAACCTGCAAAACATGATTTATTCAACCAAGACGACTCATAATCGTTTGGATGAAGGAGTTATTACGTATGCACGTACTGCTAATGATTTTGATATTCTGACATGGCTTACTGCAGATGGTGAATTTGTAACTCAGAATCAGAAGAAAATCCTGAATGCATTGGCATGTAGCTCTCAGGAACTTCCTGTAAGTCCATTGGACCAGCATCATGCATTGGTAGAAAAAGCTGTAGAACAGATAAAAACGCAGAGTAAGACGGTAACCGGAGGAATTCTGGGGAATCGTTTCAGTACTCGATATCGAATAATCTCTCTGCTGGAACATTATTATGATCAGCCTACGACCTTGTTCTTCAGTGCTGAGAACCGGGAGCAATTGAAACTGGCTATTGATGAAATATACAATTATCCTTTACTCGAAGGTACAAAATTCATGTTGGGGCGTATGATGCGTAGTTCCAGTAAGACCGCAAGCGACGATATTGTTGAATATGTTCTGGAGATGAGAAAAAACGGCTCTTTGTGTCGGGTCGAGGAAGATCTATCCACCAACAAAGAGAATACGATTATCTGCTCTATGGGCTTAAAATATGCTGAATAGTTATGAGAAAGAATACATTCATCGAATTGGTAAAAGAAGCCCGGTTCCGTGATTTGTTTATTACGGAGATGGGGTGGAATAACTATCGCGGTCAAGCAGAATTACCGTTGATTGATATTGATGGAATAAGTTACCAGCTATTCAGTATCGCAGAACGTAATGGGTTTCAGATTCTGACTTGCGAGGTAGATGAAATTCCGACTACTTCGACCTGTAAGCGCATAGATACAAAGTTGCGACGGTCAGCCAATGACTATATCGCCATTTATATCAAGCGGGGAACCGAACATCATCAGTGGGTAGCTCCGGTTCGTAATGTCGAGAAGCGAGATCTGGTGACGATTGAGTATGAATCGGCGGATAAGGCAGATTTTGTCTACTCAAAGATTGATGGATTGTCATTTGGGAACAGTGAACATACCACTATCGTCGATGTAAAGGAACGAGTACAAGGAACTTTTGCTATCAACTCCGAGAAGATTACGAAAGATTTTTATGCCGGTTTTAGAAAAGAGCACAACGCTTTTGCCCTGTTTATTACCGGTATTGATGATGCCGTCGAGTTGAAAAACAACCGAAATAAGCAGTGGTACACTTCGGTGATGCTGAACCGCTTGATGTTCTGTTATTTTATTCAGAAAAAAGGCTTCCTCGATGGCAATGTGAATTATTTACGAGATAAGTTGAAGTGGTGCCAGGACGAGAGAGGAGAAAATCGGTTTTTCAAATCTTTCTATCAGGGTTTCCTGATGCAACTTTTCCAGGATGGATTGAACTCACCTACGCATAACCGTGATTTTGAGACGATATATGGCCGTATCCCATATCTGAATGGCGGTATGTTTGATCGCCATCAGATAGAGTTAGACTATCACGATATTGATATTGCGGACGAAGCATTCGAGCACCTATTTGAGTTCTTCGATAAGTGGCGGTGGCATCTTGACACCCGTATATCTGCTACCGGAAAGGATATCAATCCTGATGTGCTGGGCTATATTTTTGAGCAGTATATCAATGATAGAGCCCAAATGGGTGCTTACTATACCAAGGAGGATATTACCGAATATATTGGCCGTAATTGCATCCTTCCATTTTTGCTGGACAAGGTTAAGAACGCATCGCAGGAAATGGGTAATATGTTTTCTCCACAGGGCTTCGTCTGGCAAACGTTTAAGGCGAGCGGGGATAAATATATCTTCGATGCCGTAAAACAGGGATACACCTCCGATTGGAAATCGCGCATTCCAGCCGGCATTGCGGATGGTCTCGATACGACCTCGCCGAATCTACTGGAACGGCGCAAGGATTGGAATAACAAAACTCCCGAACCGTGGGCCTTGCCTACAGAAATATGGCGTGAAACTATTGATCGGCTTCAGCGGTGCGATACGGTTCTGCATAAGATATCGGAAGGCGAGATTACTCAGATTAATGATTTTATCACCTATAATCTGGATATCCGTTCGTTTGTTGCCGATTTGCTTGCAACGACCGACAACCATAGATTTGTCGGATGTTTCTATCATGCGCTGCAGAAGATTACTATCCTCGATCCTACCTGTGGTTCGGGTGCATTCCTTTTTGCGGCAATGAATATTCTGGAGCCTTTGTATGAGGTTTGTATCGATCGCATGATGGAGTGGAGCCAGCAGAATCCGCATTTGTTCAAGGAGGAGATGGGCGAAATACAAAATCGCTATCGTTCCAATATCCAGTACTTCATCTACAAAAGTATCATCCTGCGCAACCTTTACGGTGTGGATATTATGCATGAGGCAACCGAGATAGCCAAACTGCGTCTTTTCCTGAAGATGGTTGCCGTGGTTGAGGTTGATCGACGGGCCCCGAATCTCGGACTTGATCCGTTGCCCGATATCGATTTTAATATCCGCAGCGGTAACACGCTTGTCGGATATGCTACGGAGGATGAAATAGTGGCAGGCTTGGGTGCCGATTTGTTTACACAGCAGGAGTTCCGCGAAAGAGTGGAAACAGAGATGCAGAAAGTAAGCAAAGCATATGATATATTCCGCACACAGCAATTGGCAGATCATGATGATCTGGAATCGGTGAAAACGGCAAAGATAGAATTAAAAGAAAGATTGACAAGATTGACGAATCTTCTTGACCGGCAGTTGTTTTCTGCGACTGGTGGAACTTCATTTGAGGCATGGGAAAAAACTCATCAGCCATTCCATTGGATAGCCGAGTATTATCAGATTATGCACGACCAAGGAGGCTTTGATGTGATTATTGGTAATCCTCCGTATTTAGAAAAAAGACAAATAAATTATTCCGTGGATAATTATGCGTGTTTAGATAGCAATGCTGTCCATGCATATTGTATAGAAAGAAGTTTGTCTTTGCTTAATAAAAGAGGAAATATAAGTATGATTGTTCCTCTTGCAATTGTTTGTACTCAACGCATGGTTAAGATTCAGCAACTATTAGAATCAAGTCACTCCGTTTGGTATTCAAACTTCGCATGGCGCCCGGCAAAATTATTTGATGCTGTAAATAGGGCATTAAGCATATTTGTTGCTGCATCTGCTCCATCTTTGTCTAAATATTCAACGGCATATCTTAAGTGGAGTGCTGAAAGTAGAGATTATTTATTCCAAAACATATTTTATACCCAATATAATGAAGAGCGCAGTTCGTTCTGGATGCCGAAATTAAGCAGTAGTATAGATAAATCGATACTCAATAAAGTTCTATCTGCAAATGATAGTATCGGCTTATTTGTAAGTAAAACGTCAAATAGTAAAATATTCTATCGCACGACAGGCGGTTTGTATTGGAAGGTCTTTACTGACTTTTCTCCATTGTTTTATTGTAATGGGGTTAAAGGAAAATCAAGTCGAGAAACATCCATATCTGTTAATACCTCTGCTGAAGCTACCATACTTGTAGGAGTATTAAGTAGTAGTTTATTTTGGTGGTGGTATACAATTACATCTAATTTAAGAGATTTGAACCCGTCTGATATTGCTGGATTTAAGTTTCCCAGTGGCCTAATGGCAGATAAGAATCTATTGCGACAAAGCTCGCTTTATATATCAGATTTAAAGAAAAATAGTTCATTGCTTATTCGCCAACAAAAAGGTATTGGTGAAACAAAAACACAGTCATTTAAAATAAGTCTATCAAAATCAATTATAGATAGGATTGATGAAATTATAGCGCAATATTATAGCTTTACAGATGAAGAGCTTGACTTCATCATCAATTATGATATCAAATATCGTATGGGCGATGAATTAAATGACTGAAATATGAGTAAGTTATCATTAGAAACCGCAAAACGGCAATTTGTCCTATACGGATTTAATATCAAAGAGCTTGAAAGAACTTTGGATTCATTCATGGGGATACTCGAGGGGATAGATTCCAAGAGTCAGAAAGATCCAGCAACCATTGTGGTGCAATCAACAATCGAGGCCACGATGATGATAGAGTACATTGCTCTTGATTTGTATGCTGCATATAGACAATATCTGTCGGCGACAACTAATTATGAGGAGCGACAAGCCATGACAAAAGCGAATATTGTCATGCAAGAAGGGTATAAAAAATTATATGGATTTACCGAAGACAAACAGAAAGAATCTTTTTGGGGGAAACAAATCAAAAAGGCGGTGGATGTGAATCCATCACATAGACAGGACTATGATGAAATAACGTCGCAACTTCGTGAATTCGTGCCGCTAAACCTTGATAAGGATATGCGAGACTATGCGGTCCACTATGATCGAGATCCTCGAAAGGTTTATAGGATGTTATCTTCGATAAATGCAGAGGAGGTATTACAACGTGTTATAAAGTTTTTAAGTGTGTTGGAGCGAGTTGCCAAATTGACTTTTGATCTGCTCAAAACCTTAATCAAGAATGACGACAATCGCACTTCTGGCATCGAGTAAAATATCTTCACAGTCGATTATGCGTTGTTATGATTGGGCAACCGAAATTAGTCGACAGGAGGTTATTGTGTCCAGTGGTTTCAGTTCGCAACTCGAACGCGATGTGCTGCATTTCCTGCTCAAAGGCACGTGTCGCATTCAAATGGTTTTGGCGCGTGCCCCATATAAAAAGCTCCCTAAAGAATATGAAGCGTATATAGAATCGGGAAGGATGGAAGTTATTTCGGTATGTAATACGCCACGCCAAACCAGGGACTCTGCATTGATCCGTAATCGGTATATTGCAAACGAGGCAGATGTAGTTGTTTTTGTTTCTTTGCACAAAGAAAGTTCATTATATGCCATATATGAAGAACTCCTTTCCAAGAATAAGAAAATAGAGATACTCTGATGAGGTGTCTCAAATGGATATTCAAATATTATGTCTCGATTAAGCGATTTATACAAAGCTATGGAGACCCTGCGTAAAGAAGGGCTTCCGGTCAATGAAGATCTTGAAAAGAAGGCCAGTGAACTGGAGGAGGAGATTATCAAGAAAGAGATTCTTCCGGTACTGAGCAAGACTATAGAACCCGCATTGCAACCGGTGAAGCGAGAGCTTGTGCTGGTAGTGGATTATGTACCTGGCCAGCCGCTAAGCGTGCATCTCAGTCGCAAGCGTAATTTCGCCGCAGAACTGACAGATGCCAAGGAGATGGTGCTCGATCCGGAAGTGACGCATCAGAATCGTAATTCAAGTTCGGAGGATAGAATTGAGAGAGGTCCGGCAAGAGACATGTCGGTGATCTTTCCAGATGGGACGATAATCGAGGAGAAGACTGCTGCCGAAACGTTGGTTACGGTTGTGCAGAAGATTGGTGTGACTAAGGTTCGCAAGGTGGTTGAGGAGCAAAATCTGAAGTTTTGTAAGGTTCCGGTGATTTCGAATCGTCGGGATACGAAATACGGCAGAAGTCAAAAGGAATTAGGCGGTGGATGGCTGCTGATTACCCACAGCAATAATCCAATGAAAAAGGCTTTTATCGAGAAAGTTTCGGAGGCATTGGGGCTTGGTCTCAAAGTAACGTTGAAGGAGTAGCAAACAGTAATAGGCCAAGATTAGATATCATTAAAAACGGTTAACGAATTTTCTCCAATATGGATATCTCTCTCGGAACGATAGATTGGACGGCAATAAGCGCTATAACATCTTTTTTGATGACTGTTGCCGCATTTGCCACTATATATTCTTCAGTTAGGCAGAACAAAAAAAGTAGGGAGCTCCAAATAAAACTACTTCGGCAGCAACAAGCCCAGCAAAAATTGGATGACATGATAGCCAATATTATGACTATATGCCAAAATATGAATCCTTTTCATGTTTTTGAATATTCGTCTAAGTTGGTAAATAACAAGTTTACTGAGGAGGATCGACAGATCTTGGAAACGTTGACGATAGATAATTATTACAACAAAACGAATCTGACGATACAAACGGATCGGTTGGGTAATTATGAATCGGCAAAACCTTTATTGAAACGACTCCAACAGATCGACCAGGATTATGGCTTGTGGTCGAGCACAGTTAGTGCTTTATTTCAAATGATTCACAGCCCAGAACTGTCGAATCCTCTTATTGGAATGGCCATCAACCAAATGATATCTGATATGGCAAATAGATGTCTGAAAATTGCTCCTCAATATCAATCTGCTATATCTGAGATCGCTAATCAAAACTCTACTATTGTGGAGAAAGCAAAACAAATGTTGAACATTTTCCAGCCGGAAATAGCCCGTCATATTCAACAGCAACAAATGGAACTGAACAAAGAGTTAACCGAGTTTGTCAAATTCGAACAGGAGAGAATAGATAAATTAATAGAATGATATGGGTGGTTATAAATTTTCCAGATTTATAAAGTAATTTCCCCATATCCGCCAAGACCGGCGGACTATTGGCGGTCGCACGAGGCGACCGCTTTTTGTGTGCTTGTTTCATGACCTTATCGTCTTAATCCTGTTCTTGGTTTCTTGCCCAATAGGAGGGTAGCAGCACGGGCACAACGACGGGCCCATTGCAGGTCGTCATCATCCTTGTCCCGCCAGGGGA
>UMEO01016699.1_pt1 | contig 13272 bp, 8 predicted proteins | sample 1964781 | NCBI WGS metagenome assembly UMEO01 (sample SAMEA4836023, study PRJEB28245) | human gut metagenome | biome: gut microbiome; material: fecal sample | place: Denmark | collected 2008 | reverse complement strand
GCTTTCACTTTTGTCGGCGAACCGGACAGACCGCATTGTGCGAGGTCACCGTTTACGTCGGCTACGCTCCATTCTGCCAGATTCAGATAATCGCGCTTGTCATACAGGTCGGTATAATCAAGATTGCCTTGCTGCTTTTCAGTCACAGTCTTGGCATGTTTGTATTTCTGAACCAATTTAGCGTTACGCGGACGGCAAGGAGCTGCAGAACCGTTGACAGTAATCACGATAGGCAGCGGGCCTTCTACAGTTTCAACACCACCGTCGATGTGACGTTTCACCTTAATCTTACCATCGCCCACTTCCAGAATTTCTTCTGCGTATGTGATTTGCGTCAATCCCAGCTTTTCTGCTACCTGCGGACCTACCTGTGCCGTGTCACCGTCGATTGCCTGGCGACCACCGATAATAATGTCATACTCACCGATTTTGCGGATGGCAGTGGCAAGTGCGTAAGACGTAGCCAGTGTGTCTGCACCAGCGAAAGCACGGTCAGTTAATAAGTAACCGTTATCTGCACCACGGAAAAGTCCTTCACGAATAATGTCGGCTGCCCGTCCCGGTCCCATTGTCAGAACGGTTACGGTAGAGCCTGGATGAGCATCTTTCAATCGGAGAGCTTGCTCGAGAGCATTCAGGTCTTCGGGGTTGAAGATGGCGGGGAGTGCCGCGCGGTTAATCGTTCCGTCGGCTTTCATGGCATCTTTCCCAACGTTACGTGTGTCGGGAACTTGTTTTGCCAATACAACAATTTTCAAACTCATGCTATAAATTTTAGTATTAGTATTTCTACAAGTTAGCAGCCAGTAGTCAAGTAGTAATCTCTTGCTATCCAAACTATCCGGTTAACTATCAGCGTGCAAATTTACTCAAACGCTTGGTTCTGACAAGAAATCCAAGCGAAAAATGTATATTGTTAAGCATTTCTTTGTTCTGTTAGTTATATGTATATCACTGTTCTTTTCGATAAAAAAGGGTTTTTGTATTGTTTATGTGCAACTAATATGTTTATTTTGCCCGCTATTATTTGGTAATATTATGGAAAATGATAAAAGACAAATGGAGAAGGACTTTCAATCTTTCTTCACTGTTAACTTTCCTAAAGTGAAGAACTTTGCTCGAAAGTTACTGAAATCGGACGAAGATGCAGAAGACGTTGCTCAAGATGTTTTTGTAAACTGTGGCAACAACCGGAACTGTGGCAACATCCTAATGATAAATTGGATGGGTATATCTTTGTAACAACACGGAATATTATTCTTAATATGTTTAAGCATCAGCGTATAGAGCAAGAGTACCAGGTAAGTTTTATAGAAAATGCGATACTTTGTGAAATAATAGAAGATGATCAGGCACTAAAGGATATCTATTATAAAGAGTTGCTTATGATTCTCCGGCTTGCTTTAACAAAAATGCCTGAGCGTCGGAGGATGATATTTGAGGCTAGTAGATTTCAAGGACTAAGCAATAAAGATATTGCGGAAAAATTGGGTGTTTCTATCCGTACGGTAGAGCATCAAATTTATCTAGCATTAATAGACCTAAAGAAAATACTTCTTTTTTTAGTTTTTTTCTCTTCTTTCTTAAGTAGTATAATAATTTTAGTTGTCTTTAAAGTATAAGGCAGAAATAATAATGAAATAATGATGAAGAATTATATTCGACAAGTGATAGAACTTTTTAGTCAGAATGACTATCCGGTTTCCGTCCAAAAGCAATTCCGGCATTGGTTGGCTGATGAAGAACATAAGGAAGAAAAAATGGAAGCGCTCGCTTCTCTTTGGGAAGAAGCTGGACAGCAGCGAGTTCCTCAGGGAATGCAGCAGTCTATACGCCGTATGCAACAAAATATAGGTATGCGTCCTGTCTCTTCGCAAAAGAAATATATATTACGTATTTGGCAGGTAGCGTCGGTGTTGTTGCTGGCTGTATCGTCGGTTTCTATCTATTTATTATTGGAGAAAGACGATTTTTCCAGTGATTTGATAGAATGCCATATACCAACTGCAGAAATACATGAACTGACATTACCGGATGGTACTTCCGTTATGTTGAATTCAAAAAGTACTTTGTTTTATCCGGAAAGTTTTAATGGTAAAACCAGAAGTGTATATCTGATAGGTGAGGGCTATTTTAAGGTAATGCCGGATAAGGAACATCCCTTTATTGTGAAAGGATCTGATTTTCAGGTTACGGCTTTGGGAACTGAGTTTAATGTAAATACTTATTCGGAGAATGACGAAGTGTACACTACTTTAGTTTCGGGCAGTGTAAAAGTGGAGTATGATAATTTAATCTCAAGTGTTATATTGAAACCTAACCAGCAGTTATCTTATAATAAGCTGACCAAAAAAAGTCGTTTGCAACAATCACAAGTTGATGATGTGATAGCTTGGCAACGTGGAGAACTTGTATTTAGTGATGCACATTTGGAAGATATATTCACGAGACTAGAACATAAGTATCCATATACTTTTGTATATAGTTTCCATAGTTTGAATAATAATACTTATAGTTTCCGTTTCCCGAAGAATGTGACGTTGGAAGAAATTATGCTAATTATTTCACAAGTAGTTGGAGATATCCACTATGTGATTAAAGACAATAAATGCTATATAACTAATTGAAAAATAACCCCTATGTCTAATTATTAACTTAACACACCATGAAAAAAATATCCGGAGGGAACTGCCATTCCTTCCGGATATGAAATCGAAAAATTCCTTAATATTAGCGTGTTACTAACGCAATCCAATCAAAATAGAATTAATAACCAATTTACTAATACCAGGAAAATGCTACAAATGTATAAAGAAATAGCAGGACGAGTGCTCCAAAAACAGGTTTTTCTTACTTTTTTAGTATTATTAATGATGCAGACCTCTGCTTTTGGGCAAAAAGATAGTAAAATAACTATCCAACAGAAAAATATGACTGTAATTGAGGCTTTAAAATCTGTGGAAAGACAGACTAAAATGTCTATCAATTATAGTGATTCTCAATTGAAAAGCAAAAAGCTTACCAATCTGAACTTGAAAAATGCGCTTATAACTACTGCGCTTGATACAATCTTAAAAGGAACAGGTTTCACTTATCAAATCCGTGATAATTATGTTATAGTTACCGAACAAAAGTCGGTAGCGCCTTCTGTAGTGAAGAATATAAGAGGCAAGGTAGTTGATGAAAATGGAGAACCACTGATTGGCGTGAATATCTCGGTGGAAGGTAGTTCTACGGGAACTATAACTGATATGAATGGAAACTTTATGATAAAAGCTTCCGATAAATCTAAGTTGAAAATATCTTATATAGGGTATGCAACTCAAATGATTGCCGTTTCAAATAAAGATTTTTATCAGGTTGTGTTAAAACAGGACGCTGAAGTCTTGGATGAAGTCGTTGTAACCGCATTAGGTATAAAACGTGCGGAAAAGGCTTTGTCATATAATGTACAACAGGTGAAAGGGGATGAATTGACTACTGTGAAAGACGCTAACTTCATTTCTTCATTGAATGGAAAGGTTGCCGGTGTTACCATTAATTCTTCCAATTCAACCGGTGGCGCATCCCGTGTTGTTATGCGTGGTGTAAAGTCTATCACTTCTTCCAACTTGGCGCTTTATGTGATTGATGGTGTACCCATGTATAATATGATGAATGGTGGCAATTCACAAAGCGTTTTTGCTGACCAACCGGGTACGGATGGGGCGGCTGATATTAATCCGGAAGATATAGAGTCTATCTCTATGCTGACAGGACCTTCCGCTGCTGCATTGTATGGTAATGCTGCCGCTGCGGGTGTAGTGCTGATTACTACTAAAAAAGGATCTGTTGACAAGACGTCTGTGACAGTATCTAACAATACAACTTTCTCGAAAGTGGCGATGATGCCAGAAATGCAGAGTAAGTACGGAAATGTGGCAGGAAATGTGGATAGCTGGGGACCGATTGTGAATAGCGATTATGATCCGCGTGATTTCTTCCGTACAGGTAGTAACGTGATAAACTCTGTAGCTTTGTCTACCGGTAATCAAAAGAACCAGAGTTATTTGTCGGCTTCCACTACTAATACAACGAATATCCTGCCGAACAGTGGATATAACCGTTATAATTTCACTGTACGCAACACGACCAGTTTCTTGAAAGATAAAATGACACTGGATGCCGGTGCAAGCTATATTCTTCAGAACGATAAAAATATGGTATCTCAAGGATATTATTATAATCCACTGCCTGGACTTTATCGATTCCCCCGTTCGGAAAATTTTGAGGATGTGCGTATGTTTGAGCGTTACAATGAGGGTTTAGGTATAATGGAACAGTATTGGCCTTACGGAGAAATTTCCAGTGGACTGGCAAATCCATATTGGGTACAAAACCGTCAGATACGTGAGAATAAGAAAACACGTTATATGGTGAATGCTTCTCTGAAATATCAAATATTTGATTGGTTGGATGTCACAGGTCGTGTGAAAATTGACAATTATGAAAATCGTAAGACATACAAGGCGTATGCTTCTACCGGTAGTCTGTCTGCAGGAGACAGAGGAACATATCATGATACTTGGGCTCAGTCAAAGACTACCTATGCAGATGCCATTGCTACAGTAAATAAGAATTTTAGCGATTGGTCTGTGAATGTAAACTTGGGTGTATCTTTGAATGACAGTCGTTATGAATCGATCGGATATGAAGGCGGCTTGAAGATTTATAACTTCTTTGCTGTTCATAATTTGGATTTTGATAAAGCATGGAAACCAAAGCAAGAGGGTTGGCATGATCAGACTAGAGCTATCTTTGCGAATGCAGAACTAGGTTGGAAGTCAATGCTTTATTTGACGGTAACCGGACGTAATGACTGGGATTCAAGATTGGCTTTCTCTGATTATAAATCATTCTTCTATCCGTCGGTAGGGATTTCGGCTATTCTTACAAGTATGTTTGATACACCGGAATGGTTAAGTTTTTTGAAAGTTCGTGGTTCATATACTGAGGTAGGTAATTCTTACGATCGTTTTATGACTACTGTCACTTATCCATACGATGAAGCATCGCATAATTGGAACACGACTTCTGTTTACCCGAATACTAAATTGAAACCAGAACGCACAAAATCATGGGAAGTGGGGGTAGACGCTAGATTTCTGAATGATATCAGTTTCAACTTAACTTACTATCGTTCCAATACTTACAATCAGACTTTCCATGCAACTTTGTCTGCTTCTTCCGGATATTCATCTATTCCTATCCAAAGTGGAAATATTATGAATGAAGGTATTGAAATGTCTTTAGGATATGATAAGAAGTGGGGGGATTTCTCTTTCAACACTAATTATACGTTGACTTGGAATCGTAATGAAATAAAACAATTAGCTGATGGCGCTTATAATTATGCTACCGGAGAGCCGATCGTAATGCCGGAGTTGGATGTTTTACATTATGGACAATTAGATGCCCGTCTGCTTTTGCGTGTAGGTGGTTCAATGGGAGATGTATATGGTCAGAAAGTGCTGAAACGCGATCTCAATGGATATATCCTTAATGAGGAAGGAGTAGGTCTTGCCCTTGAAAATAAGGAAACGCATTTGGGGTCTATCTTGCCAAAGATGAATATGGGATGGAATTTGGGATTCGGATATAAAGGCATAAATCTAGGTATGACATTTACCGGACGTTTTGGAGGTATTGTACTAAGTGAAACGCAATCAGTATTGAATGCTGCCGGTGTGTCTAAAATTAGTGCGGATGTTCGTGATGCGGGTGGCGTACCGATTAATCAAGCCAAAATAGATGCACGCAATTACTTCCAGACAATTCAAACAGCTTCCGTTTACTACACATATAGTGCTACAAACGTGCGTTTGGGTGAATTAAGCCTGAGTTATACATTGCCGAAGAAATGGTTTGCCAATAAATTAGGTATGACTGTCGGACTTGTAGGAAAGAATCTGTGGATGATTTATTGCAAAGCACCTTTCGACCCGGAACTGACTACCTCGGCTGCGTCTAATTTCTATCAGGGATTTGATGCATATATGCTCCCAAGTACGAGAAACTTTGGATTTAATGTCAAATTTCAGTTTTAAATAGTAAATAGGTATGAACAAGATAATAAAATATATTGGAGCAAGTGCGGTTATATGCTTGATGGCAGGATGTACTACTAATTTTGAGGATTTCAACACCAATCCGTACCAGCCTTCTAAAGTGCCGGCTAATACATTGCTGTCGGGAATGTTTAATGTATATGCAGCACCTATGCAAAATGACTGTCAGCATATAAATTGTATGTGGGCTTGTTTTAGCGGACAAATCACCGCACCTAGTACTTGGTCAAAAGGGGAAAATCTTTTTGCTTATTATAATGCGATGGAGGATCATAACGCTGCTACCTGGGCTAAAATATATGCACGCATTTATCCTAACTTCTTCAGGATTGAGGAAGCTACGGAGAAAAAGGGTGTTATCTACGCTATGGCTCAGTTGACACGTATTTATGCAATGCAGATGATGGCCTCCCTGCAAGGTCCTATCCCTTACTCTAAAGTGAAATCGGGTGATATAAGGGCTGCTTATGACGATGAACCGACTGCCTGGCGTGCCATGTTCGATGATTTGGATAATGTAATTGCTATATTGAAATCTGCAGCGGAATTGGGGATTAATCAGGATTTGGCAGCAGTAGATCAATTTTATGGCGGAAATTGCGAAAAATGGATGAAATTTGCCAATACATTAAAACTTAGAATGGCTATCCGGGTGTCCGGAGTGGCAGATTATGCTCAGGCTAAAGCTGAAGAAGCTGTACGTGGTGGTGGGTTGGAGTCTGTTTCCGATAGTTCATATGACACAACTAGCAGTGGTATCAATGAAAATGGCTATGCTATTGTGAGCGGATGGGGCGAAGTGAGAGCTAATGCTTGTATTACCTCATATATGAATGGGTATAAAGACCCACGGCGTTCCGCTTATTTTACTAAGCAAGCGGCTGGCTTTTCTGAAGATTATGTAGGAGTCCGTTCGGGATCTTCGGTAGCTCCAAATCCTTCTGATTATCAGAATTATAGTAACCTGATGATAACGACTGATAAAACATTGCCGCAACCGGTGATGTATGCTGCAGAAGCAGCTTTCTTACGTGCAGAAGGCGAGCTGAAAGGCTGGGATATGCAGGGTGATGCAGAGACTTTCTATGAACAGGGAATTCGGTTGTCTTTTGAGGAATTTAAAGTAACCGGAGTAGATGCGTATTTGGATGATGATAAATCGAAACCGGGAAATTACGTTGATCCCAATCACTCTGCCGACAATTATAGTAATCTGTCTACTATCACTATTAAATGGGACAAAAGTGCCACTCCGGAGGAAATGTTGGAGAGAGTGCTTACTCAAAAGTGGATAGCTCTCTATCCGGATCCTTTAAATGGCTGGTCGGATTTCCGTCGTACGGGATTCCCGAAAATATTTCCGGCAACACATTCTGCAAATCCGGATTGTAAACCGGCTCGCGGGCAACGCCGTCTTCGTTTTGCTGACACAGAGTATAATACGAATAAAGAAAATGTGGAGGCTGCTGTGACTATGCTTAGTGATGGGAGAGACTCTAATGGTACCGATTTGTGGTGGGCCTTGAAAAATTAGAGATTATTAATGGTTAATTTTAAGATTATAGTATGAGAAGACTAATATATTTCATATTTGCGTCTGTCGCTGTACTAGTATTTGTACAATGTAGTGACTGGACTGAAATGGAGAATAAATTTACTGAACCGGTGAATATTAATAGTGAGGATTACTATCGAGCCTTACGGGAATATAAAAAGACAGATCATCCTATTTGTTTTGGGTGGTATAGTGATTGGTCGGGTACAGGTGACGATATGAATAACCAATTGAGAGGTATTCCCGATTCCATGGATTTAGTATCTTTGTGGGGCGGTGCTTTCAATTTGACAGAAGCGCAGAAAAGTGATCTTAAGGAGGTTAGGGAAAAGAAAGGAACTCGGATATTGTATTGCCAGCATATCATGGATATTGGTAGAAGTATGACGCCTGCTTCTGTGGAGAATGACCATATAGTAGACGGTGTGCAATATAACTCTTATGAAGAGGCTATGGCAGCTTACTGGGGATGGTATGCAACCGGAAATCATTCAACGTACAATAATCACTATGGTGATGGCTCCCCAGAGGGTATTGAGGCTGCTATCCGTAAATATGCACAGGTTATAGCGGATTCTGTCAATAAGTATGATTATGATGGTTTTGATATTGACTATGAACCGAGTTGGGGCTATCCAGGCAATATTTCCAGTCATCCGGAACGCATGCACATTCTTCTTGATGAGTTATCGAAAAATTTTGGACCGAAATCGGGAACAGGCCGTATTCTTATGGTGGATGGAGAACCTCAGACTTTGAACACAGAATCTGGTGGACTATTGGATTACTATGTGATTCAAGCATATTATAGCCCGGGTGATACTGATTTGGATACTCGTTTCAATAAACTGTTGGCTAAATTTGGATCAATAGAAGATGAAGCTGCAATTCTTCGTAAAACTGTTTGGTGTGAAGACTTCGAAAGACATAAATCGGACGGAGGACCGCAGTTTACAACTCGAGACGGTGTGACGACATATTCTTTGAAGGGGATGTCTATGTATTATCGTCCGGGAGTAGATGCACGTATCGGTGGTGTAGGAGCGTATCGTTTTAATTTGTGCCGTCCGGTGAATGACTATTTCTTTATGCGTGAAGTGATTCAGGTGATGAATCCTGCCCAACATTAATACTATGAATATAACTAAAAATGAAAACTATGAAGATGATTAGATTTTCTAAATATGTGGCATTGGTAATTATTCTAGCATCAGTCTTTGGTTGTGATGATGCGGAAATGAAGGCCATTGATAATGGATTATATATTCAGGAGGCCGCACCTTCTAATAAATTCGATCAACAGATAATAACGCAGTTGGTAGATGATGAAGAAGTTGTGAAAACGCTGACAGTTCGTTTAGTTCGTGCTATGGATCATGATGTCACTGTCACACTGGATATTGATCCTCAGTTGCTTGAGGAGTATAATAACAAAAATGAAGCAAACTATTTAGTGCTTCCGGAAGAATATCGAAATTTTGAAAAGACAGTCACTATCTCTGCTGGTAATGTTTCAGCTCCGGTTGTTAATCTTAAAATAAAGCCGTATAGTTCTTCAAATGGTGAGGCATATGCTATTCCTATACGAATTACTTCTGTGGACGGACCGGTCGAAATGAAGGGGAACGCGAATCATCTTCTTTATTTGCTAACCTCACCTCATAGGCAAAAAGCTGTAATAATAAAAAAAGGAAATAGAACTGTTAAGACGTTTAGTACTGCCATTCCTATGGAACAATGGACTTTTGAATATTGGGTGAAGGTAGATAATATAACAGGGGAACCTACAGGAGATTGGGAAGGTTTGGGAAATAAAAATTTCAGGGCACGAATTTTTGTTCCTGATTCCCAACCGCTCACATTCTCTGATTTAACTCTTCGCTATTATGCTGATGGAGCTAATGTACAGATTCCTATTTTACAATTCCAAAATTCAGCTGGTCATTTTGATACTACTGGATTCTGGTGGCCTGATACCTGGTATCATATTGCTTATACCTATGATGGTACAACAGTTACAGTATATAAAGATGGTGTAAAGAATAATTCGTTAGCAAATTCTATTGACTGGACTTTTAAAAGCCTTTCTTTTGCTATAGGAAGCTTTGGATATGAACAACAAGTAGAATTCGCACAGATTCGTATGTGGAAGAAATGTCTTTCAGAGAATGTGATAAAAGACAATATGTCACGTCAAGTTGCCGGAGATTCTGATGGGTTGATAGGTTATTGGAAATGTGATGAAGGAACGGGTAATGAGTTGAAGGATAGTAGTCCTAACCAGAACCATGTAACTCTTGGTGGAACACCTCAATGGAGTGAACAAATTAATTTTTCTCATCCGAATAAATAACTCCTAGTAAAATGAATAGAAAAGTCGTCACGTTAATAAGTGGCGACTTTTTATGTTTCTAAGATTGGGATCTCATATTCCCACTTACGGTCGTTAAGTTAGCTTCTAGTTGTATTAGAGGAATGAATAAACTAAAGAGTAATTCCGAATACAAAATAGACCTGTTCCTCGTAAGGGTTAGCTATTAATTTTCCGAATATGGGTAAAGAAAAATTGGATGTAATTTTGAGTTCTTTTGTTGCGGATAACCCAACGTTGACTACATTGAATTTATTGGAATAAAAACTTTCCCAAGGTGTAAAGCCTGCTTCAATACTTAGATTTACGTCCTTCACATTGAAAGGATAACTCAATTCACAGTAACTGGACCAAGCGCGTTTCCCGTTTTCCCGGTAGTCATTTCCTGCAAATGTGGTGTACCAGCTTATAGATAGTGGAAATTTCTCGCTAAACATATATCCGACTCCTATTTCAAAAGTATGTCCGGTGGAGTGTGAACTGTAATTGAAATATTTGAAAGGCTCATCCTCTGTTTGGGTAAAGTAGTTATTGAAGTAAAGAGTCAGGTTTTTGTACTCATATTCTAGTGAAAGGTCTATTTCATTATTCTTTTCCCGGAACTCGGTGGAGCCCCAAGCATAGACGGTCAATCCTTTCCAGTTGAGGCCGAGTGAGGGTTGCACACTTGCATTGCCGCTGTCAATACCACGCCAGATATAGCTGCTGACGAAATCAGCATTTACAAAAACTTCTTGTGCCTGTGCAAAGGCTGCGTAAAATAGGATTGCAATAAGTACAATATGTCTTTTCATTTTATCGGTTGTATTTCTCTGTTTTCGGGTGCAAAGATACTTAATATATAAATTAAATGTGACCGGATAGGGCAAAAAAAGGAAACGACTGCATTGTGCAGCCGCTTCGTAATCAATTATAAATCTTAATAGTCATTTAGAAAGTGACATCCATTTTCAGTACGAAAGTGCGTGGAGCGGCAACCGCCATAGGACGATAGCTGTATTCTTTGTTCAATAGGTTATTTACCATAAATTGGAACGCTACTTCTTTGGTTGCTTTTACTCCAAAACGCAGGTCGACGGTAGCATAATCCGTATTGTGCTTTTTCCAGTAAGTAGCCAGTGTCTCGCCTTTTGAATAGCCGAAGAGAATACCGCGTACATAGTCCATCAGATCTTTCTGCTGTTTATCACGTTCGTCCATCATCAAATAGTCTACTGCGAGAATTTTACTCTTCCATGCAATGTTGGCACCTACGTTGATACGCTTCCACTGGAAATCTACCGTAGCTTTAAAGCTATGTTTAGGACGGTATTTCAGATATTTTCCCGTATTTGATTTCTCCTTCATCTGTAACGGGTCGGTATAAAGTCCTTCTACGGCATTGCGTTCCTGATAATCAGCATCACGAGGTTCGGTATATACATATCCTAAGTTATAGAATAGTTTTGTATTTTTATTGAAGTTGTATACACCGTTTGTAGAGATTTCAATACCGTAGATTTGTGCTTTCGATACATTATGAAATTGGGCACCGATTCCAAAGCCTTTACCGTCTGACAACATCTGAATGGCATCGCCAATACTGTTGATCATCGTATAGTTGGCATTGTTGAACAAACCGAACTGGAATTCAACCATGTCTTTATATTGCGTATAGAATCCTGCAAGGTCTACAAATCCTTGCAGATTGCCGACTTTATATCCCTGTTTGAATCCTAATTCCGCATTAAATCCCTTTTCCGGTTTGATGTCCAGGTTAGGATAGATACCGACTCCACCGATATCTTTACGCAGGTATTTTTCATTGATAGACGGGTTACGGTATCCCTGTCCGAAGCTGGCACGGATAAAACTGTAATCAGCCAATTGGTAATTTAATCCGGCACGGAAAACAGGGCGGAAGGGGACCTTTGTTCCGAATATTTTTGTTTCCGCCTCTCGGTGATGGTTGTTTACGCGGTAGTATTCGGCACGTACACCGGCCGATACGCTCAGACGATCCCAAAAACGTTGGTCATATTGCAGGAAAGCGGCGATGTTGTCACTTTTATATATCTCATCCATTACAGCAGAGTCATAGCGGATATGTTCGAATGTAACCCCCGTAGTGATTTGCGCACCACTGTTCCATTTTTTATTAAATTGGTAGTCGAGGTAATAGTCGAAATTCTTGTCCGTCTGTGTTTTCGGATTAATGCGTGACGGATTAATAACATTAGATAGCCAAGGAACGAGATCACTGGGCAATTTGCCATCTTGTATCAGTTTGTCTAAATCAGCGGGCAGCCCGTGATCCATAGTCCATGAGATTAAGTCGCAATAGTCGGCAGTTGTTGCATTCGGGAATATATTTCCTAATGAAGTGAATATTCCATTCATTGCATCTTCCAGGTTTCCATTGATAAGTCCTGAACCAATGCCAATTAATGCCGGATAAAGTGAACTGTAATCACCTCCTGCTATATTTTGTATTGTTTGGGCATCGGTTCCCATATTCCCTAGAATATCGGTAATGGAGGCTCCGTTGGTGGGTCGTATAATGTTGTCGGCACTATAATAGAAGCGGCCTTTAATCTTATGTGATGTACCGTTCTCCGGATTCACATAGTTGATGAACGGGTCGATATGGAAGTTGTTTTCTTCACGTCCCATGTTGGTGAAAGGAGATGGCTTGTATACTTCTGTCGGTGAACGCCAGATAAAGAAATCTCCATATTGGTTGGACAGGAAGTCAACATTGAATCCATAGTTCAATAGTTTCATACCCATATCCGGCTGATGATAGGTCAGGCTCCCACCCATCCGGAAACGTTTGTTGTATCCTTGTTCGCGATATCCTTCGTCGGTGAAGAGGTTAATACCTCCGCTAACGTCGAAATTACCGATACGGCGGGAGTGGGAAAGGTCGAATCCTTCGTAAATAGGATTGCGTACACCACTAAGAAGGCTTCCACGCAAGATAGGTTTCACTGCGTATTTATCTTCTTTCCAAAAGCTCTTGTCGCTCCATTGATATTCATCATTTTCTGCATCACCATATACACCGACGTAAGCACTGAACCTGGTTTTCGGGGTTAGTCCCGGACGGGCGGTACGGATATTGATAATACCATTCAGTGCTGACGAACCATATAGTACCGAAGAAGCTCCTTTTATCACTTCCACTTGTTCTACATTTTCTAGAGGTACGGTGTTCCAATTTATTTCTCCGGTTTTAGGGTTGAGTGTACTCATTCCGT
>UMEO01035347.1_pt1 | contig 13552 bp, 8 predicted proteins | sample 1964781 | NCBI WGS metagenome assembly UMEO01 (sample SAMEA4836023, study PRJEB28245) | human gut metagenome | biome: gut microbiome; material: fecal sample | place: Denmark | collected 2008 | reverse complement strand
CCAGTTCCATATTGGAATTTGTACCATAGCGCCAACAGCCCTGCATTGAATCAAAGTGATACTGTCAGATATGACTTGGCCAAAAATAAGAGGACGGATATTCTTTTAGAGAATATGCGGGAGGGGTCTATCATTTTTTCCGCCTGGCTGGAAGATGATGAGTTGAATAAATCATTGGCTACAGACTTTACAGGAACCATTTATGGGACACAGTACCAGAGCTATCTGTTAAATCGTTCCATTGTTTCTAAGAGTATGCAGAGTGGTAATCTGGTCATCAAATATTCCATGTTGCTGGACAGCACATTAGTGGCATCCAGGCTAACTTGGAACAAGGGAGGAGAAGAAACAACAAAAATTTCTTATTATAATAAGGAAGGACAGGACGTTTTAGAAGATTTTACAGGCGATTCTTTTATAATGGAAACCTTGTATGCTCCGCAGGAAAACGTATTGGATAAAATCTGGTCGAAACCTGTTAAATATACGAAGTAGCCTGAGTGGTCGGCCTGATTGTATTTTAAGGATGAGAAGGTGTGTCAAAAGTAACTAAGCTCTCCTCCTTCAAGAAGGGAATTTAGTTACTTTTGACATATCCCCTTATTCTCCAAATGATAAACATGCATATATGAAAATGATACATTATAAAATCATAATTCTATTATTGCTGGCATGGAGTCCTTGGGATTTGGTTTTACCTTGTCCCTCTATTTGTACGTCTGGCTTGCAGAATGATGATTTTGATATTCTAATGAAGAAGATTCGGGATGGGGTTGCAGAAAATCCGAATATTGATAAAGCTCTGGAACTGTATGATGACGTCCAAGGATGTTTTATAGATATAGATTATGCCCGCCGGGATCGTACTAACTGGATGCCACTTATTCATGTGGATCGGTTGTATGACTTTGTATTTGCTTATACTCATCCAAAGAATTCCTATTATCAGAATGAAGATTTGTATCATAAGATAGTAAAGGGCTTGGAGTATTGGCATCATCGTAATCCACATTGTAATAACTGGTGGTATAATCAGATTGCCGAGCCGCAGAAACTCGGTATTCTGCTTATTCAGATGCGTGTTGGTAAAAGGCAGATTCCGGAAGTATTGGAGACAAAGGTCTTGCAACGTATGCGGAAGGACGGCGGACATCCTGCCAGATGGACTGGAGCCAACCGGACGGATATTGCTTTACATTGGATTTATAGAGCTTGCCTTCAGAAGAATGATGTTGACTTGAAAACGGCTGTTGAGAATGTTTATAGTCCTCTATCATATACTGTGAAAGAAGGATTTCAGCATGACAACAGCTATTTTCAGCATGGCGTGCAGCTTTATATCGGTGGTTATGGAGACGAAATACTGAAAGGAGTAACACAGGTAGCTCTATATACTAAAGGAACGAAATATGCATTGGATGATGAGAGAATACAATTTCTGAGGCATTTTATGTGCGGCACTTATTATCAGGTTATACGTGGACAATACATGCTTTTCGATGTATTGGGAAGAGGAGTGAGCCGTAATAATGCTACCCAAAAGAGTCATGCCGCCTTGTTTGCCAAACGAATGCTGGAGCTCGACCCGGCACATATTGATGAATACAATGCGATTATAGCCAGATTGGAAGGCAAGAAGTCCGCCAACTATGGAATAAAGCCGTTACACACTCATTATTTCAGAGGAGACTATGCTCTTCATGTCCGTCCCCACTATACATTTGACGTTCGTATGGTTTCCAATCGTACCATGCGATGCGAATATGGGAATGGTGAAAATCTGAAAACCTATTTTATGTCCGACGGATGTACAAACATCGTGACCGAAGGGGACGAGTACGCCCGCATCTTTCCGGTATGGAACTGGAATCGTATTCCTGGAGTGACTGCTCCTCAACTGGATACCATTCCACGAACTGTAATTGATTGGCAAACGAAGGGAACTTCCGTATTTGCAGGAGGAGTCTCTGATAGTCTTTATGGCGTATCTGTTTATTCATATCTTGATACCTATGCTGATATAAATACCGCAGCTAAAAAGTCCTGGTTCTTTTTCGATGATGAAATCATTTGTTTGGGAGCGGGGGTTAATTCGACAGCCGGTGTACCGGTATGTACTACTATCAATCAATGTTTGCTTTCGAAAAAGGAGGTCATATTGTCACAAAGTAAGAAGCAGTCGATGGTGAAAGAAGGAGATTTCGTCTATGATTCTCCCGAATGGGTATTGCACAATGGAATTGGTTATGTCTTTCCCGCCGGCGGAAATCTCTTTTTGAGCAAGAAGATACAGACGGGATCGTGGTACAGCATTAATCATACTGAATCTAAAAATGAGCAGCAGCAAGAGGTCTTTACTTTGGGATTTAATCATGGTTGTAATCCCCGGAATGCTACCTATGCCTATATCGTGGTGCCTGGGATTCATTCTGCCCGCAAGATGAATAACTACAGGAAGAGTCCCGTCGAAATTCTGGCGAATACGGATTCTATGCAGATAGTGAGGCATACGAAATTGGGAATATGGCAAATGGTATTTTATAAAGAGGGTACATTCCGTAACGGAGAGCTTTCTGTAAGTGTGGATAAAGCCTGTGCATTGATGATTAAGGATGGACACAGTGGTAATGCCGAACTGCATATTGCTGATCCTGGGCAGACACAATCTTGTATTAAAGTTGAATTGCTGATTCCTGAAATATCCAGCGAGCGAAAGACTGTTTTATGTGATTTTAGAAATACCGGTATCTATGCCGGTGCATCCAAAGCATATAAATTAAAAAATATATTATGAAGAAATTACTTTTGATTCTTTTTCTAAGCATAGCTTATTTATGCACGACACATGCACAATCGTTTACTAAACTCGAAGTGAAGCAATCGATGCGTAGGGTAGCCGATTGGCAGATCGGTCATTACAACAGAGCTGTTTATGGTGATCTCAACTGGGTGAATGCCACCTTTTTCCTGGGACTTGCTTATTGGGCAGAGATCGCCGAGAAGGACGATCAGGATGACTTCTATTATAAATGGCTGACCCGCCTGGGAAGTCGTAACTATTGGCAGGTAGATAAACGGATGTATCATGCAGATGATATTTGTATTGCTCAAACCTATCTGTATCTGTACGAAAAGTACAAGCAAAAGGACATGATTGTTCCTACTCTGGCGCGTACGGAGTGGGTGGTCGCCAATCCTCCTTCGGGTTCGTTTCAGTTGACTTACGGAGATGCCACGACATTAGAACACTGGACTTGGTGTGATGCTCTTTTCATGGCACCCCCCGTTTATCTGAAACTCTATAATATCACTGGTGATAAGAAATTCATTCGCTTTATGGATAAAGAGTACAAAGCGACTTACGAGTTCCTGTTCGATAAAGAAGAAAATCTCTTCTACCGTGACCACCGTTATTTTGATATGAAAGAGAGTAATGGTGCCAAAGTCTTTTGGGGACGGGGCAATGGCTGGGTGCTTGGCGGACTGGTAGAAATGCTACGTGAACTGCCTGCCAAGAGCAAATATCGTCCGTTCTATCAGGAACTGTTTCAGAAACTCTGTTACCGCATCGCTAATTTACAGAGCAGCGACGGGTTCTGGCGTGCAAGTCTGCTCGATCCGGACGCTTATCCATCACCAGAAACAAGCTGTAGCGGTTTCTTCGTATATGCCCTTGCCTATGGACTGAACGAGGGACTTTTACCAAAGGAAAAGTTCCTGCCTGTAGTAGAGAAAGGATGGAAAGCACTGCTTTCTGCGGTAGAAGAAGACGGTAAACTAGGATATGTACAACCTATCGGTGCCGACCCAAAGAAAGTGACCCGCAATATGACAGAAGTATACGGACCGGGTGCTTTCCTGCTTGCCGGAACGGAAATGTATCGTATGGCAGAAGACGCTCCGAAACAGAATGCTACTATCCCGCAGAACCGTATTCAGGAAATTGCAGCTATGCTTCCCGATCGACCGCAGGGGATAGGAACGTCTTATAAGGACAGGACTTTCTGGAATAAGATAAAAGAGAGTGACGACGCTAAACAACTTCTGGAAAAGGAAGCTCCTGCTTTGTTAAAGCAGGGGATGCCCCCTTTTGTCGATTCACTGTACCTGCATTTGAATAAGACGAACGTTCGTTTGCCTGGAGAGAATATGATGAATGCCCGTTATCAATATCTGTACAGGCTGACTTTGGCTGAATGCCTTGAAAATAAGAGGCGTTATGTCCCTGCCATCGAAAAAGCTCTGGTGGCTCTTTGCAGTCAGAAGCCTTGGTCTATTCCTGCCCACGACCGCGGTCTGAAGAATTATAAAGGAACGGATTATTATGTAGACTTGGTGGTTGCTACTGCCGGAAACGGTATTGCTCAGTGTGTTACCATGCTGGACGATCGTCTGTCGCCGGAGGTAAGGGCACGGGTGCAGTGTGCTTTCCGTGAGAAGGTTTTCCGTCCGGTCTACCGTTGTCTGGAAGAGACAAAACCATTTTGGTGGTTCACCGCTACCAATAACTGGAACTCTGTGTGTCTGGCGGGTGTTACCGGTGCGGCTCTTGCCTTGTTGCCCGATAAGGAGGAACGTGCTTACTTTGTTGCGGCAGCCGAAAAGTATAACGTGTATGGAATGAAGGGGTACGCTGACGACGGCTACTGTAGTGAAGGTGTAGGTTATTATAATTATGGTTTCTGTGCCTACATTCTGTTGCGTGAAGAAGTATACCGGGCAACGCAGGGAAAGATCGACTTCTTTCAGACTCCCAAGTTTGTCCGTATCGCCCGGTATGGGAAGAAGATACAGATGAATGAAGGAGTGTGCCCCGCCTATTCGGATTGTCGCATCGGGTTGTCGCCGGACAAGTTTATTCTCAGTTACTGCGACCGGGCGCTGGGTATTACTTCTGCAGAAGAACAGCCTGTTTTACCCAAAGGAAACAACTTGTCCCTTTACCTTCTCGAACTTTTCACAAGTCAGGTTGCAAAGGTTGGAATGACAGACGGAATCCGTCAGGTATTGCAGGAAGAGTCGGATGCTTTGCGCGCTTATTATGAGCAGGCAGGTATTTTGATTGCTCGTCCTGCCGGTGGAACTTCCTGTCGTCTGGCCATATCAGCCAAGGGCGGAACCAATGCGGAGAATCATAACCACAATGATGTCGGTTCTTATGCCGTAGCTTTGGGAAGTGAAACGATGGTTGGCGATCAGGGTGGTCCGAACTCCTATCCCGGTGATTACTTTAACGGAGACGCTCCTCAGAAATATAAGATAAAAGGATCATTCGGTCATCCGGTTCCTGTAGTAGACGGACGAACACAGTCCTCGGGTGGCAAAGCGAAAGGCGTTGTGCTACAGAAAGAATTTACGAACGAAAAAGATGTATTCAGTATTGACTATACCTCTGCCTATTCCACCCCCAATTTGGATAAGCTCATTCGTACTTTCGTTTACGACCGCCAGGGTGAAGGCAACTTTACAGTTGGCGATGAATTTACAGCGAAAACACCGATCCGATTCGAAACAGCCATAACGACACGAGCCGACTGGAAAATCCTGGACGATACACATCTTCTGCTGGCTACTGATTCCGAACAGATGATTGTAGCTATTGAGGCATCCGGTAAAGTGGCGTTTACTTCCGAAACGATTGAAGTGAACTCTCCGGCATATACACGTATCGGGATTGCATTGAAAAATCAGTCGAAGGAAGGATATATCCGATTGAAGATGTACACAAAATAAGTCTGTGTATTAGATATATGAAGTATTTATAGGGCATATATGCCCAGCGTGCAGGACATATATGTCCAACGTGCAGGAGATAGTTACCCTGCACATTGGCTATATATGTCCTGCAATCAGATTATAGTTGCCCTGCAAACGGGGGAAGAAGATACTATCTTTATCTTCTTGTTTTTATTCTTGCTACTTTCGCTTAAACTGTCTATTTTTGAGGCTGCATTTCCATACTTGAATACGAGTACCTCATTATTAATAGAATAAAACAATGAAAAACAGGTTTCTGATCATATGCACAGTTTTGTTTCTCTCCTCTTGTTTGGCGTATGGACAAGAGCAAGCATCTGTAACAAAAGACTTTTCTGAAAATAAACAAGGTTGTATTCAGCATCCCTGGCAAGGCAAGAAAGTAGGATACATCGGAGATTCCATCACAGACCCGAATTGCTACGGTGATAATATAAAGAAGTACTGGGACTTTCTGAAAGAATGGCTGGGGATCACTCCTTTTGTTTACGGCATTAGTGGAAGGCAGTGGGATGATGTACCCCGTCAGGCGGAAAAGCTGAAGAAAGAACATGGCGGAGAAGTCGATGCTATCCTGGTTTTTATGGGGACAAACGATTATAATAGTAGTGTGCCTATCGGTGAGTGGTTTACGGAACAAGAAGAGCAAGTGCTGTCTGCTCACGGTGAGATGAAGAAGATGGTGACGCGGAAAAAGCGTACGCCTGTCATGACTCAAGACACTTATAGAGGTCGTATTAATATAGGAATCACTCAACTGAAGAAACTTTTCCCGGATAAGCAGATCGTTCTGCTGACTCCTTTGCATCGTTCGTTGGCTAACTTCGGCGATAAGAATGTCCAGCCGGATGAAAGCTATCAGAATGGTTGCGGAGAATATATAGATGCTTATGTGCAGGCTATTAAGGAGGCAGGAAATATATGGGGAATACCTGTCATAGACTTTAATGCAGTGACAGGTATGAATCCGATGGTTGAAGAACAGCTTATTTATTTCTATGATGCCGGCTATGACCGTTTGCATCCCGACACCAAAGGGCAGGAGCGTATGGCACGCACTTTGATGTATCAGTTACTTGCACTGCCTGTCGCTTTTTAATTATTCAAATATCCGCAGGACTTGACAAAGGCATTTTTTTGTTGTATATTTGCAGGAGTCATACAGGCAATAAAGTAACAACCCATTAAAAAATGAAACGAAATGCACCTTATCAATCATCTTAACCGAACCGAAAAAAATAGTGTAACATTATAACAAAACACAAAGGGGATCATATGCAAATCAGCATCTATGTGAACCGGTGATAAGCTTGAGGCTGCAACTTTTTATACGGTTTGCAGCCTTTTTTGTTGCATAAAATCAAGAAATACGTGCTTAAAAGGTGTATTGGAGTTTATAATAAATGGGGAGACCGTTTATAATAAACGATGCAACTATTTATTATAAACTCAACTGCGATTTTAGTATTGATGGTAAAAAGTTTTCTATATGTCAGAAGAACCCGTAGAGAGTTCTCTTTTATTTGACTTAGCAGACTGCGAATTATCGTAACATGACAATCTTTTACTTTATTGCCCGATTTACCCCCTATATCTGCCCGATTTACCTCCCGTCTCATTGCGTTCTTCTCCCTATTTTTGTGCATTAAATATTCTTATTTTTATCAATGATGAAAGATGCTGCATGATATGCACGACGGAGATGGAAAGTGCGTGGCTGTTCTGCGGGATGTTGTTTTGAAGAAAAATAGTACAATATTCCATGCTTGTTGTACTATTCTCCATAGGAATATAGATAGTTAATCGTAAATTTGTAATTTAATTGTGCCTTATACTTTTTATAAGCATTTATAGAAGAATATCATGAAATACTGGATGTTATTGTTTGCCCTTTTGTGGGTATCTTACGGAACGGGCATGGCCCGGAAAACGGAAAAAGTAGTAAATAACGGAATTCCCTGGTTTGACGACAGGGGAGAGATAGTCAATGCCCACGGTGCCTGCATTGTGGAAGAGAATGGCAGATATTATCTTTTCGGGGAATATAAGTCGGACAAGAGCAATGCTTTTCCGGGTTTCAGTTGTTATTCATCTGATGATTTGGTGAACTGGAAGTTCGAACGTGTTGTACTGCCGATGCAGTCAAGCGGAATTCTTGGCCCTGATCGTGTAGGCGAGCGTGTGAAAGTCATGAAATGCCCTTCTACCGGCGAGTATGTGATGTATATGCATGCAGACGATATGAACTATAAAGATCCCCATATCGGTTATGCTACCTGTAGCACTATAGCAGGTGAATATAAACTTCACGGACCTCTGTTGTATGAAGGTAAGCCTATTCGCCGCTGGGATATGGGGACTTATCAGGACACGGACGGTACCGGATATCTGCTGTTGCACGGAGGAATTGTCTATCGTTTGAGTAAGGACTACCGTACGGCAGAGGAAAAAGTGGTATCGGGAGTAGGTGGTTCTCACGGAGAGTCTCCGGCAATGTTTAAAAAGGACGGCACGTATTTCTTCTTGTTCTCCAATCTGACCAGTTGGGAGAAGAATGATAATTTCTACTTTACAGCCCCTTCCGTCAAAGGGCCGTGGACCAGACAAGGTTTGTTTGCTCCCGAAGGAAGCCTGACCTATAATTCACAGACCACTTTTGTGTTTCCTTTAAAGTGTGGTGAAGATACGATTCCTATGTTTATGGGCGATCGCTGGTCTTATCCGCATCAGGCTTCGGCTGCCACCTATGTGTGGATGCCTATGCAGGTGGATGGAACAAAGCTTTCTATTCCGGAATACTGGCCTTCCTGGGACGTTGATAAGTTGAAACCCGTAAATCCTCTGCGCAAAGGAAAAACCGTCGATTTAAAGAAGATAACGTTCAGTAAAGAAGCTGACTGGAAAGTGGAGGAAGGAAGAATATCTTCCAATGTAAAAGGAAGTACGCTGAGCATTCCTTTCACTGGCTCTTGTGTGGCTGTTATGGGCGAAACGAACTGTCATAGCGGATATGCGCGTATGAATATCCTTGATAAGAAAGGGGAGAAAATATATTCTTCACTGGTCGATTTCTATAGTAAGGCGAATGATCATGCAACGCGTTTTAAGACTCCCCAATTGGCTGAAGGGGAATATACGCTGGTGATTGAAGTTACGGGCATCAGCCCCACATGGACTGATAAAACGAAGAGAATCTATGGCAGCGACGATTGCTTTGTGACCATTACTGATATTGTAAAACTGTAATATTTATGAGAAATAGAATTTTATTTTCTTTCCTTGCTTGGGTAGCAGTGATCGTGTCCGTTCAGGGTAAACAAAAAGATTTTGTTTTGCAGTCCGGTCAGCCGGTTGCGATAGCTTGCAGCGGTTCGGAAGCACCGGTGGTGCGTACTTCGCTGGACTTGTTGTCCCGTGACCTTCAGACTGTATTGTCGGCAACTGCCCATATAGACACAAACACCGGAAACATCATAGTAGGAACGATCGGACAGAGCAAGCTGATTGAGCAGGCAGGCATCGATATTTCCGCATTAAAAAACAAAAAGCAGGCTTTCATGCTCGCCGTCTCAGAAGATGGAAAGCTAGTAGTAGCCGGCAGCGACAGTCACGGTACAGCCTACGGCATACTTGAAATATCCCGTCTGCTGGGCGTTTCCCCTTGGGAATGGTGGGCGGATGTGACTCCGGAGAAGAAAGAGACATTTCGTCTTTCGGGCAAGTTTAGAGAGTTGCAGTCTCCTTCTGTGGAGTATCGGGGCATCTTTATTAATGATGAAGATTGGGGACTGATGCCTTGGAGTAACAAGACTTACGAACCGTCGGATGTGAAAGGAGAAATCGGGCCGCGTACCAACGAACGTATTTTTGAGTTGCTGCTTCGTTTGCGGGCCAATACCTACTGGCCTGCTATGCATGAGTGTACCTTGCCTTTCTTTCTGACGAAGGGCAATCGGGAAGCAGCGAAAAAGTATGGCATCTTTATGGGAGCTTCCCACTGCGAACCAATGGCGTGCAATGCTGCCGGAGAATCGAAAATACGTGGAAAAGGAGCATACGATTACGTGAATAACAGTCCGGCCGTTTATCAGTTTTGGGAAAATCGTGTGAAAGAAGTTGCCGGACAAGAGATACTTTACACGCTGGGTATGCGTGGCGTTCACGATGGAAAGATGCAGGGAGCCAAGACGGTAGAAGAACAGAAAGCCGTCCTGAACCGGGTATTTGTTGACCAGCGCGGCTTGCTCGAAAAGTACGTGAATAAAGACGTAACACAAGTGCCGCAGGTCTTTATTCCTTATAAGGAAGTGCTCGATATTTATCATGCGGGACTGCAAGTGCCCGAAGACGTGACCTTGATGTGGTGTGATGATAACTACGGCTATATCCGTCATTTCCCCACTGCCGAAGAGCGTGCCCGTAAAGGCGGCAACGGAGTCTATTATCATGTTTCCTACTGGGGACGCCCGCACGATCATTTATGGTTGAGCACCATGAGTCCATCGCTCATTTATCAACAGATGAAGCAGGCTTACGATCAGGGAATACAGAAAATGTGGATACTGAACGTCGGAGACATCAAACCTGCCGAGTATCAGATAGAACTGTTCATGGATATGGCATGGAATCTGGATAAGGTATCTTCCGAAGGAGTAACCGCACATCTGAAACATTGGCTGGAACGGGAACTGGGAACCTCCTGTGCAAAGACCATCCTCCCCGTTATGCAGGAACATTATCGCTTGGCACATATCCGCAAACCCGAATTTATGGGAAATACACGGGAGGAAGAAAAGAATCCGGTCTATCGGGTAGTCAAAGACTTACCGTGGAGCGAAAGAGAGATAAACGAACGTCTGAATGCTTACAGCGAACTTTCGGAAACAGTAGAGAAAGCTGCTTCTAAAGTACCCGCCGACAGACAGAGCGCTTACTTCGAACTGGTGAAATATCCCGTACAGGCTGCGACACAAATGAATCGCAAACTGTTATACGCCCAATTGGCACGCCACGATAAGGAAGACTGGGAAAAGAGTGATGCCGCTTACGACAGCATTGCTGCACTGACTCAACATTATAACTCATTGGAGAATGGGAAATGGAATCGCATGATGGACTTCAAACCCCGCAAGCTCCCTGTATTCAACCGTGTGGAAAGAAATGCGGCTACTGCTCCGATGACAGCGGACCGTAAAGCAGCCTGTCAATGGAATGGGGCGGAGGCAAAGAAGGGCAACGCTATTGTCTGCGAAGGTTTGGGATATGAAGGCAAAGCCGCAGAGATAAGAAAAGGCGATGCGCTGACTTTCTCTTTCGGTAATCTGAAAACGGACTCGGTAGAGGTGGATATCCGGTTACTTCCCAATCATCCGGTGCATGGCGATAAGTTGCGTTTCTCGGTTTCTCTGGATGGTGCCGAGCCTGAAGTGATAGCGTACGAAACGAAGGGGCGCAGCGAGGAATGGAAAGAGAACGTGCTTCGTAATCAGGCAATCCGGAAAATCGTACTTCCCGTTCTGGGCAGGAAATCACATCAATTGGTCATCAAGGCATTGGATGAGGGAGTGATACTGGATCAGGTAATGCTTTATGAGGTGAATTAGATATAATTCTATATTTTATAGTTTCAGACTGGCTGGGTCAGTCAGTCTGAAATACACTGTTTATTGTCCCGGCTTGATAATCAACCGCAGTACAAACCAAGCGTGATGTGCTGCGGTACTTATCCATCCATAATGTTTTGCCATAATGCGGAACCGTTCTTTAAGAGAAGCCTTCCGGTTCTGCGTAGTCATTCCTTCATCCAGATAGTCGATGATTGTCAGGTGCGTATTGTGCAGGGTACGCGCCTTTTTCATGATGCGGATGCACCAGTCGAAATCAGCGGAGTACCGGTAGTTTAAGTCATAAGGTTCCATCAGCGTATGTCTGGCAAAGAAAGCCTGATGGCAGACTAACATTCCTTGTTTGAAACTCTTCCAGTCCAGCTTTTTGGGCGTGGAAAGGCGGCGCATATGCAGAAAGTGCCTGTCTTTGTCAACAATCGCAGTTTCCCCGTAGATGACGTCGGGGAGAACGCTCCCATGAATGCTGTGCACCATTTGCTGCAAAGTATCGTCTTCGTGAAAGCAGTCGCCCGCATTCAGAAAACAGAGATAGTCGCCGCTGGCAAGGGAAATCGCCTTGTTCATGGCATCGTACAATCCTTTGTCCGGTTCGCTGACGACGGTAGTTATCCGTGGACGGTATCTGTCGATGATAGAGAGAGTACCGTCTTTGGAGGCCCCGTCCACGATGATGTATTCTACGTGGTGGTAAGTCTGCGAGATAACACTTTGGATGGTATCTTCCAGTACTTTCTCGGCATTGTAGGTCACCGTGATAATCGAGAACTTGGGAGTAGGATGGACACTATGCATATTTCCCTGTTATTTTGTTGTAAACGTCCGTGTACTTCTTCGCTATGATACTTTCCGAATAGTTGCCTATGGCCTTGCGGCAGGCTTGTGCGGAGAGTTCCGCATATTCGGGTTCCGTCAGTACCCAATGGATGCCGTTGGCCAGATCTTCGGAAGACTTGCGCTGAGCTACGTATCCGTTGTGCAGATGATCGATCATTTCCGGTATGCCTCCGGTGTTGAAACCGACGCAGGGCACACCGCAGGACATTGCTTCCATCACCATATTCGGCAGATTCTCTTCGAGAGAAGGGATGGCGAAGAGGTCTACGGCATTGTATATATCCACCAACTCATGCTCATTCTTAATATAAGGAAGCGGATAGACGCGGAAAGGAATCAGGTCTTGCAACTGCTGCGACTGGTTGCCGAAAACAACCACGCCCAATGAGTCTTTCCATTCCGGATGTTTCTCTGCCAGCAGTTTGCAGGCTTCAATCAGATAGTCGATACCCTTTCGCTTGTCTGTGATCTTGACAGAACCGAAAAGAATGAGCTTCCCTTCCTGCGGCAGCCTGCATTTTCTGCGGGCTTCCTGCTTATTGTGAGGCTTGAACAGATTCGTGTTGATGGCGTTCGGGATACTGATAACCGTTTGTCCGGTGAGCAGTCCGCTGACTTTGGCCTTCTCCGCCAGCCAGCGGCTACAGCCTACAAACGTGATGGATGCCTGACTATAAATTTCTTTCTTCTTCCGGAAGATTCGGGTAGATAAGTCCTTCTTGCCTCCTCCTCCGTAGATGTAAGGGCAGTGGTGGCATTCCTGTTCGTAGTTTCTGCATTCGCGTGCATAATGGCAGATGCCGGTGCAGGGCCACATATCGTGCATGGTCCATACTACAGGTTTGCCGGAAGTCAGAATCTTGCGGATGGTGTTGAGTGACAGCATCCCTTGGTTGATCCAGTGCAGATGGATGACATCTGCCTGCTGAAATTCGGGAAGCGAAGTGATGTCCGTACCGGTATTGGCGATATCTACGGCGAAGAGATCATTCTTCTTGAAACGGTTGGCTTTCCAGATGACGATGCGTTCCCACATGAATTTCCATACGTGCAGCCAACTGCGCTTTAGGCCGACGACGCTGATTTGGTCTGTCTGTTTGTCACGTACCAACATTTTCGCCTTGATGCCGTTGTTCTTAAGCGATTCCATCAGTCGTCCGGCAGCGACAGCCGCACCACCTATTCGTTCGGAAGTATTGATGATTAGTACCCTCATGCTTTCAAAATGTTTGCACAAAAGTAGTGGTTTTCAGTGAAAATCCGTACAAAGTCACATATTATTTGTACTTTTGCCACACTTATTAATAAGGAGATATTGAACATGAAAAAGGTTG
>UMEO01028381.1_pt1 | contig 13571 bp, 12 predicted proteins | sample 1964781 | NCBI WGS metagenome assembly UMEO01 (sample SAMEA4836023, study PRJEB28245) | human gut metagenome | biome: gut microbiome; material: fecal sample | place: Denmark | collected 2008 | reverse complement strand
GAAGCATGGAATAGTAAGATGTGGAATGATGCTTCCGGGGTACTATTGTGGATGAGTCATCCCGCATGGCCTAGTATGGTTTGGCAGAATTACAGTTCAAATGGAGAAACTGCCGGTGCCTATTATGGTACTCAAAAAGCATGTCGTCCTCTTCATATTCAGATGAGTCTTAACAGTCAACATAAAGTAGATATTATTAATACTACGTTGAAGGAATATCGGAATTTGAAAGTGGAAGTCGTGGTTTACGATAAATTAGGAAAAAAGATACGCTCTTCACAACAGAAGATAGGCCATGTGACAGCTAATGCGCTGACTCCTGTGACACAATTAGAGGATATAAAAGAACTTCCTGATTTCTGCTGGGTAAAGTTGGTGTTGACAACTAATAACGGAAAGTTGCTGGATGATAATGTTTATTGGCTCAATCAGAAGGAATGGGACGGAAAGGTCTTGGCTAATTTGCCAGTTTCTTCGGTAAATGTTTCGGTGAAGAACTTCACGAAAAAGACTAATCATTATGAAGGCAGGCTTATTGTGAAAAATCCAGGACAATATCTGGCCGCTGCAATAGCATTGACATTAAGGGATGCAAAAACTGATGCGGCAGTTCGTCCGGCTTATTTTGATGATGGATACTTTTATCTGATGCCGGGAGAATCTAAAGAAGTTTGTTTTCAGGTAGATTGTAAGGAGGGAGTTGATAAACTGCTTTTGCGGGTAGATGGATATAATGTTGAACTAAAAGATATATTGTTGAATAGATAAAGAAAAATATTATGAGTAAGAAATTCTTGATTTTGTTATTTTTGATTCCTTTTCAATTGATGTTTGCCCAGAAAAGTTTATTGAAGGACTTTCCTGAAGGATATACCCCAAAAGAGATAGGCAAACGAATAGCATATCGCTTTTTAACAGAAAAACATGCGCTTCATGTTGGTAAATGGATTGGCTATCCGGAAACCTTCTACTGGAGTGGCGCCTTGCGATATGCTGATGGAGCGAAAGACAAAGAGCTTATTCAACGTTTACAAGAAAAGTTTGATTTCTTGTTTACCGAAGAGAAGATTTTACAACCTATTATGAACCATGTTGATTTGAATATGTTCGGTAGTCTTCCTCTCGAATTCTATTTGGTGACGAAGGATCTGAAATATCGTTATTTAGGTTTGCCTTATGCCGATTCGCAGTGGGAGCTTCCGAGAAATGCGAAACCGCATGAAAAGGAATGGGCAGAAAAGGGTTATTCTTGGCAAACACGTTTATGGATTGATGATATGTATATGATTACCATTGTACAGACACGTGCCTATAAAGTAACGAAGGATAAGAAATATATTGACCGTGCTGCTAAGGAGATGGTGATGTACTTGGATGAGTTACAACGTCCGAATGGCCTTTTCTATCATGCCCCGGATGTGCCTTATTATTGGGGGCGTGGAAATGGCTGGATGGCTGCCGGTATGGCGGAGTTGCTTCAGTGCCTGCCTAAAAAACATAAAGATCGTGCACGCATTATGGAAGGCTATCTCAAAATGATGGAGAGCCTTAAAAAGTATCAGAATCCGGAAGGACTTTGGAATCAATTGATTGACAAGTCTGATTGTTGGACTGAAACTTCTGGTTCAGCAATGTTCACTTTTGCCTTTATTAAGGGTGTTCAAAATGGATGGTTAGATGCAGAAGCTTATGCTCCGGCTACCCGAAAGGCGTGGATGGCTTTAGTGCCATATCTCAATGAAAAAAATCAGGTGGGCAATGTCTGTGTAGGAACGAATAAAAAGAATAGCAAACAGTACTATTATGACCGTCCGCGTCGCACTGGTGATTTTCATGGACAGGGACCTTATTTGTGGTGTGCTGCTGCCCTTATGGAAAAATAATCGTTTCTGTATGGAGCTCTAGTTGAGGCTTTGGAGGGAATTTTTGCCAAATTGAATAATTTTTTTTATTTATAGCCCAATTTGTTTTATTCAATGTGGAGGATGTTCTTTAACTTTGCCTTAACAATTTAGTACAAATAGAATCAGGCGGGCTGATTCACATTAATGTTTTATATGAGTTTGAAATATTTACTTTGTGGGATGGCTTTTGTAGCATGTGCTACTATTGCTAGAGCTTTTAATAATGTGCCGGAATCGATTTCTGCATCTATTTTCTTGAAAGTTCCAGGGAATGACGCGAAGCGTTATCCATTGACTTTTCAGAAGTCTCAAAACAATAACGGCACTTATTATTTGGAGAATTCGGAAAAGATGCCGTTGACTGTGTCTCAAAACATAGTAGATGGTGGTGATGGGGTACGTATTAGTGTGTCTATTACCGCATTGGAAGATATTTACTTTAATTACAATCAGCAGGTGGTAACAGATTTCCGTCATAACGATTGCCTATTCTATATGCCGGGATTCTGGTATCGGCGTAATCTGCGTTCGCCCAAAGAGGCCCCTTCATTTCATACTTCGGACAGTTGGATTGTAAGTGAAGACAGGTTAAGCGCGCCTCTCACCGGGATTTTCTGTGAGAAGAAACAACGTTTTATGACTGTCAACAGACTGGATAAATTTGTAAATAGCACGTTGGCTACCCATCGTGAAGGTGAGATTATTCTCTCGGATAAAACTTCTTTGGGATATACCGGATTTGAAAATAAGGATGGGGTTGCTACTCTTTCTTTCGGTTTTCCTTATCGGGAGGCTCCTAAAAGTTATATCCGTAAATTGACATTAGCTCCGGCTGTAACGGCTTATCAGCACCTTAAAAAAGGAGAGACGATTTTATTGACTTGGCAAATTACTGAAGGTGAAGCTAAGGATTACTCTGATTTTGTGCGCCATACTTGGGAATATTGTTATGATACATATTTGCCTAAGCCTGTAGATACTCCCTACTCAATTGAATATATGAAGCAGACTCTTAGCCAATTCTTTGTAAGTAGTTTTGTAGATAAATATCCGTTGGTATATAATTCGGGTATACATCTTAGAACAGATGCGTGTACAAGTAATGGGCAGGCGGAGGTCGGTTTTATAGGGCGTGTTCTTCTGAATGCATTCAATGCCTGGGAATATGGTTGGGAATGTAACCGGGAAGATTTGAAGGCTAACAGCGCCAAAATATTCGACAGTTATTTGAAGAATGGTTTCACGGAAGCAGGCTTTCTCAAGGAATCGGTAAATTATGACAAGAACTTTGAGGATCCTGTTCATAGTATCCGTCGTCAATCGGAAGGACTTTATGCAATTTTTCATTTTCTGGCTTATGAAAAAGAAAAAGGTCGTAAGCATCCGGAATGGGAACAGCGATTGAAAAACATGTTGAACATGTTTCTGCAATTGCAAAATGCTGATGGTAGTTTTCCACGAAAGTTCCGTGATGACTTCTCGATTGTAGATAAAAGCGGAGGAAGTACTCCTTCGGCTACATTACCTTTAGTCATGGGATATAAATACTTTAAGGATAAACGTTACTTGGATAGTGCTAAGCGGACTGCGGATTATTTGGAAAAAGAACTGATTTCTAAGGCCGATTATTTCTCGTCTACTCTTGATGCGAATTGCGAAGATAAAGAAGCGTCACTTTATGCTGCAACTGCTACCTATTATCTTTCATTAGTTACTAAAGGGGAGGAACATAAGCATTATGCTGATCTGACGAAGCAAGCCGCTTATTTTGCATTATCGTGGTATTATTTGTGGGATGTTCCTTTTGCTCCCGGACAGATGCTGGGTGATATTGGTTTGAAAACACGTGGCTGGGGAAATGTTTCGGTAGAAAATAATCATATTGATGTGTTTGTATTTGAATTTGCCGATGTACTTCGTTGGTTATCGAACGAATATAAAGAATCCCGTTTCTCGAACTTCGCAGAAGTGATTTCAACCTCTATGCGGCAGTTATTGCCTTATGAAGGACACATGTGTGGCATTGCCAAAGTGGGTTACTATCCGGAAGTTGTTCAACATACCAGTTGGGATTACGGGAAGAATGGCAAAGGATATTATAATGACATTTTCGCACCCGGATGGACTGTTGCTTCTTTATGGGAATTATTTACTCCTGGGCGTGCCGAGATTTTTATGGAAAAATAATTTAAATTGCTGGTATAGGGTCTCTTAAAGTATGAATAAACTCTTTTATTCGTTATTGTTCTATTGTTTATCCGTTTCTCTTTCTAATGAAAGGGAAACGGATAATTCGCTTTTATTCGAGCGGGCAAATGAGTCATCTATGTTGATAATAGAGGACCGTTTGCCTATTGCCGATCCTTATGTGTTGTTTTATAAGGATAAGTACTATGCCTACGGCACTCGCACAAATGGCTTTGAAGTTTATATTTCTGATGATTTAGAGCATTGGAGACGTGGGGATAGACTGGCTTTGTCACCGCAAGACTCTTGGGGGACAAAGTGGTACTGGGCCCCTGAGGTGTATTATATAGAGACAGAGAAGAAGTTTTATATGTTCTATACGGTAGATGAGCATATTTGTGTTGCCACTTCTGATAGTCCGGAGGGGCCTTTTGTGCAGGATGAAAAGAAGCCGCTCAGAGAAGAAAAAGGCATTGATGCTTCGTTGTTTATGGATGATGATGGTAAAGCTTATCTCTATTTCGTTCGTTTTACAGGAGGCAATGTGATTTGGGGTGTGGAGATGAACTCCGATTTGAAAAGTGTCAAAGAAGAGACTTTGAGAGAATGTATAAAAGCTGATGCCAGTTGGGAATTACAGCAAGCTAAAGTAGCGGAAGGTCCCTCGCTTCTTAAAAGAAACGGGGTATATTATTTGATTTACTCTGCTAATCATTTCAGAAGTCAGGATTATGCGGTGGGATATGCAACAGCTACCTCCCCGCTAGGACCTTGGAGGAAATATGACGGGAATCCTATTTTGTGCAGAGATAAGGATATGGCTGCAGGATTGGTTGGAACTGGGCATGGAGCACCTTTTTTATGCAGGGATGGAAGTTACAAATATATTTATCATGCTCATTCGAGCGTAAATCGTGTAGAATCACGTACCTCATATTTGAATGATTTGATTTTTGGAGATGATGGAGTGATTTCTATTGTGGGAAATGTTATTAAACCTGTAGTAGAATCATCTGAATAAAGATTGTGCCGATAACTTGGCTTCTTTGATCTATCAAGAGCAGTTGGTTATATCTAAATACTATAAATAGACAAATAGATTATTATGACTTCAAGAAGAGATTTTCTTAAAAAAGCAGGGTTACTCACTGCATCTTTTGCTGTCCCCGCTCTTAATACGCAAGGGGAAACAGTGCAATCTAAGATACGTTTAAAGAACACAAAGATCACAGTGGATGATCGCTGGGATGTTATTGTAATTGGTGGAGGACCTGCTGGGTGTACTGCTGCGATTTCTGCAGCCCGGGAGGGAGCTAAGACTTTGCTGATTGAGGCAATGGGACAACTTGGCGGTATGGGAACAGCTGGTATGGTTCCGGCATGGTGTCCGTTTTCTGATGGCGAGAAGATTATTTATCGAGGCTTGGCGGAAAAGATATTCGAGGCATCGAGAAAAGGAGTGCCTCATGAGAGAAAGCAGAAACTGAATTGGGTAAATATAAATCCTGAATATTTGATGCAGGTTTACGATCGGATGGTAGCTGAATCGGGGGCAAAAGTCCTTTTCTTTTCGAGGGTTGCTGCTGTTGAGATGTCAGCTGATGATATGGTAGATGCTATCATTGTAGCAAATAAATCCGGCCTTGTTGCATTCAAAGCAAAAGTCTTTGTTGATGCGACGGGAGATGGAGATGTGGCTACTTGGGCAGGTGCTTCATTTAAAAAGGGAGGTGAGGATGGTATACTGCAAAGTTCTACTTTGTGTTTCTCGTTTGCCAATGTCGATAGTTATAACTACAATCTCATAGGTCCTTCATTGCATACGAGTAACAAAAATAGCCCTATCTTTGATGCGATTAAGTCCGGAAAATATCCATTGATAGGCAGACATTTCAATAGTAATCTGATCGGTCCGGATGTGGTACAATTCAACGCAGGACACATTGATAATGTTGATTCGACCGACCCATGGGCTACTACGCGGGCGATGGCTACCGGTAGACAAATCGCTGAACAATACTTGGAGGCACTGAAAGAACTTCAGCCTAAAACTTTTGGTAGTGCTTTTGTTGTAAAGACTGCCTCCTTGTTGGGGGTTAGAGATAGTCGTCGGATTGAAGGGGATTATACGTTTACTTTCCAAGATTGGCTGGAACGTAAAACATTTGAAGATGAGATCGGACGTAATTGTTACTATATTGATGTTCATAAACCGGGGCATAAAGAGACGCGTTACAAAAAAGGCGAATCGCATGGAATTCCTTATCGTTGCTTGACTCCTAAAGGTCTGAAGAATCTATTGACCGCCGGACGCTGTATTTCTACTGATGAGGAAGCTTTTGGAAGCTTACGAGTGATGCCACCTTGTCTGGTGACTGGTGAAGCTGCTGGAATGGCTGCGGTACATGCTATTAAACAGACAAAGAATGATGTTCATAAGATTGATGTCGGTTTTCTACGTAAAAGATTAAAAGAAGAGGGACAATACTTTTTATAAATATGTTAAGGATAATTTTTATAGGATATTCGTCTTGACAAATGCTTTTAAATGTTGTATCTTTATAGTCTGGAAAAGAACCTAAACCTTGTAAATAACAGATAAAAGAATATGAAATTAATGACTTAAATGATATAATATTATAACAAATTCGGACATGTTTCCTGATAAGTATTAGGAATGGTGTATCGGATATAGGCAAAAAGGCTGCAAATTCCATAAAATTTGCAGCCTTTTTGTTGTAAAAGATGGATTTGAAAACTCGGAAATCCGATCGTAGAGTTTCTAATAAACTCAGATACCGTTCTTAATAAACTACTCAAAAGTTTATTAAAAACGTGAGATCTGTTTATATAGAAAATTGTTCATATTTTTGTATGTTCTCAAGTTTGTGTTTAGAACATTCCTGGTTAAAGGTAACTATACTTAACAGGCCGGAAAGTAATCAAATGAGACAACAGTTTTCCTGTTGGCTAAATTTATACGTGAAGCTCCAGAACAAACCGCGCTCCTTTCGTATAATTCGTATCCAGTGTCAGGCTTCCGTTCATCTTGGCAGCAATCAGTGAACAGATCGGTAATCCTAGTCCATCTCCTGTAGTCAGGTCTTTCACTTCTGTGAAAGGTTTGAAGAGATTTTCCTGTTGCTCTGCCGGAATTCCTGTTCCCGTATCCGTAACGATGAATTGGTACGTGTGCGCTCCCCGTTTCTTGAATTCGAGGTTGATACGACCTTGTTCAGTGTAGAAAGCTGCATTTTTTAGTAAATAGAGAAGAATGCGTTCTAATTGTTCCTTGTTTGTCTTTACCTGAAGTTTTGGTGCATTGACTGAAGATGTGACATCCAGTTTTATATGTTCTTTGGCTTTATCCATCACATTCTCACAAAAAGTCCCCACGTTGATTTCGCTTAGTTCATAGAATTCGGTTAATGAGTTTTCCAGTGATGACAGTTCTTGAATATCATCGCTGAATTTTTTCAAAGCAGCAACTTGTCCCTGCATTTGGGCAGCTTCTTGAGGAGCTTTCTGTGACAGTTCTTCGGCTGAAGCAGCCAGCGTATTCAGGGTAGGTTCCATTTGGGAAGATATATTCTGTATGAATTTGGTTTTTAGTTCATTGTGCTCATTGGCAATTTTCACGCTTTTTTTTAATTTACGATTACCGGCGATGAATCGCAGCAATATCACAGCCAGTATTACCAGACCGGCTACCAATATAACCACTAGCACACAGAGACCTGTGATAATATACTGCTTGGCAGATAGTGAGTCGTCTTTTTCCTGTATGGTCAGTTGGCTTTCGTCATATTTTCTCTTCAGTACATTTAGCTCATCCTGTGCGGTTAATGCTTTTACCGAGTCTGTCCAGACAATGAAACTTTCGTAAGTGCGTTCCATCAGTGGGGCATTATTGCCTTCTCGTGCAATATTGATAAGATTCTTGTAGCAATCATTCACTTTGGCGTAGTCCTTCTTTTCCTTATATTGGTTGATAAGTTTGCGGAAACAGGCATCGCCTTCTGTGTTTTGGTTGAAAGTATAATAATAGTTGGCCTTTGTATACAGCAACATCTCCGTTAGGGAGTCGTTTTTTGCAAGATTGGCTGTTTCTTCTAATTTATCCAACTGTGTCTTTGCCTGTGCGGGATTTTTCAGTACGGTGTACATCTGCAATCGTTCCTTATTGATAAGGAAACGCAGGTCATAAAAGACTTTCTTCTTATTCTGTTCTCCGGTCCATAGAAGCTGCTCCATGTCACGGCAAAGCTCGAATCCTTCTTTATAGAAATTCTCTCTGACATATAATGCATTGGCCTGAACACCACATTCTATTGCCTGGGGATAGTTTTCGCGGATGGCAAATGCTTCGTATGCTTTTTTGAATAAATAGCGTGCTTTGATATAATCTTTCTGTTTAAGGCTGTTCTGCGCTTGTTCCTTTAGTTCTGTGGCTCTGTCTTGGGGAGTTTGCGCATAAGTCAGTATGCTGAAACAAAATATTATCAGAAGACTTGTTATGGATGTTTTCATATTATTGCTTATTTGTTTGTCACAAATGTAAAACAAATATATGAAAAAGGTAGTGTTCGCGGTGAAATAATTTTTATCTGTTTATATTCATTGTTATTATCCTGCCCAGTTCTCTCTGTCGAGATTCCGATAGCTGATGGCTTCTGCCAAATGACTAGGAAGTATTTGTTCTACTCCTTCCAAATCGGCGATTGTACGGGCAACCTTTAAAATCCGGTCGTAGGCTCGGGCGGACAAATTGAATCGTTCCATTGCGTTTTTTAGCAATGCGAGTCCTTTCTCATCCGGTTGAGCATACATTGCAAGCAGTTTGCTGTTCATTTGTGCATTGCAATAAATTCCGGCATATTCGGTGTATCGTCTTTCCTGCAATTGACGGGCTTTTATCACTCGTTGCCGGATGATATTGCTCGGTTCTCCCTGCCTTTGATCGGAAATCTTATCAAAAGGTACAGGAACGATCTCTATTTGAATATCAATCCGGTCTAATAATGGACCGGATATCTTATTCAAGTACTTTTGGACTTGCCCGGGGCTACATACACACGCTTTTGTCGGATGGTTATAATATCCGCAGGGACATGGGTTCATGGATGCGATCAGCATCAGATTGGCCGGATAACTGATCGTGCTTTTGATGCGGGAAATGGTGATTTGATGGTCCTCCAATGGTTGACGCAATACTTCCAGTACTCCTCGGTTGAATTCTGGTAACTCGCTATTCTTAAAATACTTGCACCATTGTAGAAACTTTCTTATCTTTGCGAGAGGTAAAGACTATTATCTGTGCTATTATATTGCATTATAGATAGTTAGCTAATAGTCTTGATTGCAATAATATTAAATGTAACAGATATGAGAGCTGCATTTTTGATTAGGTGCTCAACTAAGAAGCAAGACTATGAGCGACAGGTAAATGACCTAACTAGACTGGCTAAGAAGTTTGGTTATACGTCAAGTGATAATATGATATTTGGTGAGCATATCACTGGTAAAGATGATGCAAGTAAGAGAGATAGGCAGTCTATTCAACGTCTAAAAGATGCTGCTATTAATAAGGAATTTGATGTCGTTTTAGTGTCGGAAGTTAGCCGAATGAGTCGTGACCCTATGTCGGGTCGGTTATATGTTAGACAGCTTATCAACATGGATATTCCTGTGTATTTTAGGGATATTGATACTTGGACTATAGACCCTGTAACTGGCAAGAAAGTTAGAGATGCTGAAACTATTATAGGTGCTGCCTTTGATGCTGCTTGGAAATACATAAAGAGTATGAAAACACAAATAGCATCTGGTAGACGTGATGAACTGGATAACAATCAAATGAGTATAGGACAGCCCTTCTTTGGTTATAAAAGATATGGTGGTAGAGATAAGGGTAAGAAGAATAGTTGGGTGATAAATGATGATGCCGCTAAAGTTGTGGTAGATGTATTTGAAGAATATGTTAAAGACGGTGCAACACTGAAATCTACAGCTTTGGCTATTACTGCCAAGTATGGTGAACAATTTAATAAGAAATTCAGCATAGGGACTATAGAGCATATTTTAACCTTTGAACCTTATTGTACTGGTATAAAGGTTGTATCTCTTACTGACCCAGATACAGAAGATGTAGATGAGTTTGAAGTCGAGATACCTACTATCATAACTAGGGCTATGTTCGATAAAGCCACCACTAAGAGAGCTACAAATAGAACTGCTAGAACTCCTTATCCAAAACAGGCTACTTATATATTGAGTAAACTTCTTAAATGTCCTATCTGTGAACACTCATTAACTCCACAGAAACGTGGTGGAGATAAGGGGGATAAATATAGATTGATGAATGGGAAGGTAGCTATTAGGTGGTCATGTATGTCGGGTATCAATAATGCTACAGATTGTAGTAGTCGCATTACAATTAGTAATGAGAAATTAGAAGCTATTATTTGGGGCTTAGTTAAACAGGAGTTAATAGGATTTGCCAATTTGAATGATGAGGATAGAGTAGCTAGGGTGGTGGAACTTACCGATAAAATAACCAATTTGGAAATGAATATAGCCAACTTTACATCTCATATATCTAACATGGATAGATTGATAGAAAGAGCTTATAGTGCTTATATGGATGCTCCGGATTCTGTAATGGATATAGCTAAAGATAAGTACTATAAAACCCTAACTAAGTGTGAGAATGAGAGAGCGGAGTGCAAGGATAAGATAGAAGCTTTAAATGTAGAGAAGTTAAGATTGGAGAATATGAGGACGTTCTTCAACCAACCTACCTTGCCAAAGGATGCCATTGAGAAGGCAGAATCAGACCCTATTAAAATGAGGAACTTAGTAATGGAACTAGTAGACAAGATATATCCTTATAGGATTACAACCTATGTATCACCGGCTACTAATAGGATAATGAAGAATGGTATAGTTCTATTGGAAGTATATACTATAAATGGAATTTATAATGTCCTATATGACGGTAATCAGAGGAATAATAAGGTAGCCTATTATATTAGCGGTAATTATGCCACATTCCAAAATGGAAAGAATAAGCTTGATGCTTATGATGCCGGAGAGTACTTTGTTATCTCTAATGCCACATTGGTGACTGAAACAGAAGACGTAGATTTAACAGTAACCTTTAATGAACTGATAAAGATATGTATGCAGAATGGTTGGGAAATAGATTATACTTACAAGATGTAATATTTCACTGAATATAATTATTAACTAGTAAATGTGGTTGATTAAATTGAAAATGAGGTTGTGCCAATGTCTTGACACAACCTCACGAAAGATGCTATTGGGCGTTTAATGCAGCTAAAGCTGCTTCTAAAGCTTCTTTAGACATGCCACTCAATAACTGTGCTTGACTTGAATGTTTCAGTTCTGTACAGTTCTTAATCCATTCACTGTAAACTGCTATTCTTGCATCACACCAAGAAACAAGGTCGGAAGCTGTTGCTCCCTCTTTATACCACATTCCATAAGTTCTATGCATTTCTGCACGTTTACGTTCTTCAGCACTCTTTGCATTTGCATTTTCCAAATTTGACATAGTTTTAATTATTAAGTTAATAATACATTTATTACCAGCAAACCTTACTGGATATTCAGATTATAAGCTAGTAAATTAACTATTATCTGGAAATGCGTTACAAATGTAGTATGAAATTTAATAACCTCAAAGGAATAATAAGGATTTCTTGTATGATAATTAATTCTTATATAATAATTGATTTATACGTAATATTGTATCTAGCCTATCAAGTATTATCTAAACAAGTTATTTGAATGGCTAGGTAATAATACTACTAGTCCATACTAATAGAGCTATTAGAAGCAAGTATATAGGAATTTACTAAAGTAAGGTAGGATATATGGTTATACAAAGACTTTATATCCTACGTTTCTCATCATATCCCAGATTATAGAACTTCTTAAACATCTCCCAAATGTAGCCAATAAATCCAATTATGATGAATGGCAGGAAAGGCAGAAGAAGGCTACTCCAACCATATCCCAAACACAGCCCTATAATTACGCCTATGACATATAGGGCTGTTATAATCCCGCAACCTATCATTACCCCTCTTCCTCCTGCCGTTGCGTATTTAATTGGAGCATTAGGAGTAAAGATGTCGAGTGCTTTATTCTCTGATTGATTATTCATAGATTAGTTATATTAATTAATAATACGTGTTATGTTTGAAATAAAGTTACTGATTATTAGCCTATTAAACTAATGCAAGAATGTTAAGTATTGTTACTTGGTGGTATATAATCATCTGGTACATCATGCGGTTCATGTGGGTCTGACTTCCATTCATCAATAACAGCATCATTCACCATTTGTCTTGCTTCTTCCTCTGATAGCTCTCCTGTTTCGTATCTCTCTAAAACCTTCTCCAAGAAGTCATAATAATCATTACTTGTCATTCTTATCATAATTCATTCATCGTTACTTTCTTTATAGATATATAGCCCTGTCTTTGTTTCATTATTGTTTATAGCAATAAATACATCTATCTCCCCCCATTCATATGGTCTTTTATCTATCCATAAAAGGCGAGAATGCGGGATAAATTTAAATTCAAGAGTAACATACTCTCCTAAATATTTAAAACTTAGACTTACCTTCTTCCTTTCTATTATTTGAGGCAACATATTATCATATATATTATTAATAACCTTTGCTATCTTGTATGCTTTGTATTTATTGATTAATTTGTTTGTACAAATAGCCCCAGATATTAGTAGTGGAATATATTGACAACCTCCCTCTAAGATAGCAACACCGTCCATAACCAGAAAGGTATAATGAATAATCATAACTGCCATTGCTATACACAAGACTATATTTGTAAATATATACTTCTTGGAACTTGTCAATTCATACCTATAAAACCTCTGCCAATTGTAATTATGCTCCCTTTGTTGGTAATCCCTATTCTTGTTTTGTCCAACAAATAGTTTGTACACATTATAAGAGGTTGGTTCATATATACTACCACTAGAGTTATATTTATATATATCATAAGGACTTCGTTTATCATAATGGTGTAGTTTATGTACATCATGACGGTCTGACCGTACATATTTAGACCACTTATACTTTCTTCTCAAATATCCTATTATACTACGGGGCTCAATACAAAATGTGGCATGAATGAAATGTAGGGTGAAGTACATGAAACCGCCTGTACATCGGTGATTGGCGAATGCCGCGCACTATATTGGGGAAGAAAACAAAAAGTTCCGTTCCTTCCATTTTGCTTCCGTTGCTTCTATATTCATTCCGGTGGAGTGTGATGTAAGTAGGGGAAATAATGAGAGACAGATTGAAAAGGTGAAGGAAAAGCTATATGCTACTTCTATTTTAGGCTTAAATAAAGGCTATACACTCCATTTAGACGGGGTATATAGCCTTTATTAATTTAGATATAGAAATACATTACAGCG